>Ga0163144_10000241_pt1 | contig 128078 bp, 117 predicted proteins | sample OliLak19BULKMAT1_FD_123175 | JGI IMG/M metagenome (GOLD analysis project Ga0163144, IMG submission 123175) | Freshwater microbial mat bacterial communities from Lake Vanda, McMurdo Dry Valleys, Antarctica - Oligotrophic Lake LV.19.BULKMAT1 | ecosystem: Environmental > Aquatic > Freshwater >...
TAAGTGGACGAAGACCGCCGACGAGATCCTCGAGAAGCTAGGCCGGTTCGGGATCCGTACGCAGCAGGTACATGGCCAGTGACCAGACTTTTGTTAGGAACCACAATTCCAGGGGACTAGCGCGACGGCGACGGCGATGACCAGGGCCGGGTTGGCGTCGTAATGATAGCGGTCGCGCGTCGCCATCCACGCGGTTTGATGTTCGGGAATAAGGGCCGAACGGCCGATGGCGATGCCGGCATACAGCCCGCCAGCGAGCATCAGCATGGCCAAGAGCGCGCGGCGCTCGCGTTCGTCGCCGCGGCGGATACGCCTTGCGACGACGCCGAGCAGGGCGAGGGCTGGCACCGCACTGATCGTCACGGCGGTAGCAAATGACCCGCGCGCGAAGATTCCCATCGCGCCCTCGATGTTGTGTACGGTGACCAGCGGTCCGGCGAACACCATGCCGAGACCGTAGGCGACAAGCTGAGGAAACACGGCGAGGACGTTGATTGGTGAAATCCACGTGGGCCCACCGCGACTCGAACAGTAGGCCAGGATGGCGATCGTCGTCAGCGTAGCGGGTAGCAGCGCGAGTGCAGACCGCACCGGCGCCGATTCGCGTGGTAATAGCAACAGCGCCACGATCGGGAAGAGGATGGCCGCGATCGAGCCCGTGAGCATCGTCGAGGAGCCGACGAGGAGGATGAGGTTGAGCCACACGAGCGTGCCGGCGGTCGGAGGCCGTCGCTTCTCGACGGTTCGCCCGAGTACCCAGAGCGCCAGTAGCGTCGTCGTCGTGCTCAACATGTGCGAGTACGCCGAAAACCACGCCAAGGTCGACTGAAAGGCGGGTGCGGAACCCCACAAGAAGGCGGCAGCAGTTGCCATCGTGGTGGATCGGCCGAGTGCGCGCACGACACCGTAGACGAGCAGAACGTTGACGAGGTGGGTGAGCAGGACCAGTGCGAAGTAGCCGCGCGGGTGCATGCCGAATGCTCCTTGCAGCACGGCCACGATCAGTTTGAACGAGGCCATGAAATGCTGTCCGAACGGATGAAGGATGGACGGGAGCGTCCCGAGCTTCTTGAGCTCGTAGAAGTAGAGAAAATCATCGTCGATGAAGTCGGCACCGAGCACCCTGCCGTGCACCGCGAGGGAAGCGAGAACGGCGGTGGCAGGGCCCCACGGGAGACGCATGTTACGCGGCCTGGGCGAGCCGCGATCTCGGCGCCGCAAGGAGACGAATATCGCCGAGCGTGGGGGCCATTCGGTACGATCTCACTTATTGCGATCCAAACTGCGCTTCCCGAGTCCCGCGGCAGTCCGACCTACCTCATTTCGCACTATATGCAATTCGTATCTGCACTCCGATACGTTTTGGCTGGCTGGTCTCGTTCTTGATCCGCTCCGAAGCACGCGGCGCACGCGGGGTTCTGTAGAGAATGCGCGAGCGAACGCCGCCCATGGCCGTGTCGCCTTCGATGCCTCGTCGGCAGCGGGTCGGGTAGTGGCTCCGCGACCGCATCTGCGCCATCATGGCTCGCTCATGGCGCCCGAGAATTTTCTCACGCACAACCACGGCTGGGTCGGCTGCTATCTCGTCGAGGGCGTCGACCCGACCGCACCGCCGATCGCATTGCCATCCGGGGCTCTGCCGGGTGCGGCGGGGGTCGCGCCGGTGCCCATTATCGTGCCGACCTTCCCGTCGCTCACCCAAGCCATCCCGAGTCTCGTCGCCTATCTCACGCTCGCGGTCGCCTACTTCGCGCTCGGGGTGGCCGTCGGCGCGCTCGTTCGTCGGCTCGGCCGGGTGCGGACCGCGGTGCTGACCGTGCTCGTGGTGCCCGGGGTCCTCGCGGGCCTCGGACTCCTCGCATGGATCGTGCTCTCGCTCGCGTGAAAGCGCGGGGTCTACGCGGGGTCGTGGCCGCGCTGGTAGTGGCCGCCGCGTGTGGCGGCTGCGAACCGAGCGCGCCGCCGCGTCCGAACGTCGTGCTCATCGTCGTCGACACGCTCCGCGCCGATCATCTCGGTGCGTACGGTTACGACAAGCCGACGAGTCCGCATCTCGATGCGCTGGCGCGGGAAGGCGTGCGGTTCACCGGTGCGCGCGCGGCGAGCTCGTGGACGTTGCCGAGCGTGACCTCGATGATGAGCGGCCTCTACCCGGCCGCGCATGGCGCCGAGCGCAATGACCGCGTGATCTCGGAGCGGGTCGCGGTGATGCCGGAAGCGTTTCGCGATGCCGGCTATCTGACGGCTGGGTTTTCGGCGAACCCGGCCTTCGTGACACCGCTGCAGGGCTTCGGGCGCGGTTTCGACGAGTTCAGCGTGCTGCACGGCGCGGTGGCGACCGGCAAGCGGGGCGGCAACACCGCCCCGTCCGATCCCTGGTTCCGCTCCATGGTCGAGGTGAGCGACGCCGACGAGGTCACCACACGCGCGCTCACGTGGATCGCCGGATTCGACAGCGCGCCCGCCCCGTACTTCCTCTACCTGCACTATTTCGACCCGCATGCGGGATACTTTCCGCCGGCCGAGTACGCGACGCGCTTCGGCGTCGCTGCGGACGACCCGCTGCGGGGCGAGGCGCAATGGCCGCTGCTCTTGGCCCCGAAGGCTCCCGACAACCCGGCGGACCTCGCGACGCTCATCAAGCTCTACGATGCCGAGGTCGCGTTCACCGACGACCAGATCGGCGTCCTCGTCAACGGGATCCGGGCCCGCAGCCAGCGACCGACCTTCTTCGTCATCCTCGCGGACCATGGCGAGGAGTTCGGCGAGCACGGCGGACTGCAGCATGGGCGCACGCTCTTCGACGAGCTCATCCGCGTGCCCCTGATCATCGCAGGCCCGGGGATCGCTCCCCGCGTCGTCGAGGCGCCGGTGTCACTCGTGGGGCTCTGGGCGACGTTGGCGGATCTGACCGGCGTGTCGGGGCCTGCGAAGAGCGATGGCCCGAGTTGGCGGTCACTGATAGCGGGGAAGCCGCCAGTGGGCCTCCCGAACGTGTTCGCCGATCTGGAGGCGCGATTCCCGAAGGACCTGCAAATCCATCGGCGGGCCATCATCGCGGCCAAGCGCAAGCTCACGATCAAACCCGACCGCTCCGCCAACCTCTACGATCTGCAGAACGATCCGACCGAGCAGCAGGACGTCCGGACTCTGGAACCCAATCTCGAAGAGACGCTGCGCGCGTTCATCAAGGCCCATGACACGATCGGGTTCAGCGCCAGGGCCAAACAGCCGCCCGCGAAGATCGAGTTCACACCCGAACGTCGCGAACGGCTGAAGGCACTCGGCTATCTCCGGTGACCCTCGGATCACCGGCATTGCGAGGGAACTAGGCCGACGCGGCGCGCGGGGCGCTCGCCTCAGATGCCGACGAGATGTCCTCGGCGCCGGCCTTCTCGAAGATCTCCTTCGCGCGCGAGCGTTGCGTCGAATCGTCGGTGTGGACCGAGATCAGGTAGTTGCCGTCCTTGATCCGGCCTTCGTAGCGCTTGGCCTCGTACTCGGGGATGCCCATGCCGACGAGGGCGCCCGTCACGCCGCCGACGGTGGCACCGACGGCAGCACCACCCAGTGCCGCCATGATCGGACCGGCCGCGATGAACGGTCCGACGCCGGGAATCGCGAGCGAGCCGATGCCTACCAGCCACCCGAGCGTGCCACCGAGCACGCCTCCGACGCCCGCACCGGTCGCCGTGCCTTCCGGCGCTTTGGTGTTATGCTCGTGAGCGAAGTCGCGCGTTCCCGTCTTGTCGGGGAACAGCACCGAGATGTCATTGTTGCCGAAGCCAGCCCCCTTCAGATCGACGACGATCCGCTGAGCCTGACCCTCCGTTTTGGCGATGCAGAATACGGCTTGCGACATGGAATCCTCCTTTTTCGTGCGGCCGCGGGGCCGACTAGTTGCGCTCGATCTCGAGCTGGTTGTCGACTCGCTTCACGCCGCCGGTCTTCTGCGCGACGCTAGCAATGGTGGCTTTCTCCTCGGCTGACTTCACGGGACCCCGCAAAGTCACGACGCCGTCCTGCGTGATGATCTTCACGTTCTTGGCGTTCATGGAGATCGCGTCCTCTCCGACGACGGCCTTCCGGATCTGCTGCGTGATCGTGCGGTCGGCCTCGTTCTCGCTCTGATCGAGCGGTGTGAGGGTCGTACCGTCGGCGTCGCGGGCATTGCGTTTGGTATTGTCCGCGTCCGCCGAGGCGGCTTTGTCGCCGTGCATGTCGGCTGCAATGGTCTGATGAGCGAAAGCGATCGGGAGCACCAAGGCGCCCGTCGCCACCAACAATTGAAACTTCCTCATTCGTGGCACCTCCTGGGGCGAGGTTTAGCGAGATGCGTGCCATGCCCATGCGGCTGGCGAGTGCCCGTGCGCATTGACTCTTGGCGGAGGAGCGTCGTTGCGCCGGCGGGCACTCCCTACAAAGCGCTGCAGATCGGGAGCGTCAGGTGCGACGCAGTCGCACGCCCCAACAGAATGCCGGGCGCGAGGATGCCGCGGGGATCGCGGGCGCGTTTCACGGCGCGTGATCGATCGTGGCGATCCCAGAAGTGCCGGCCGCGAGCTTCGGCCGCCGCGTCCTACGAGGCGGCCGCGGCCTCCATCTGTCGGCGCATCTGCGTGAGCCCGGCGCGCGCGCCCACCAGGTGGGTGTGGCGCAGCAACGCTTGGGTCGCCCGATTGTCGACGCCGCCACGCAGTGGTCGGGCGGCGGGCTGCTTCAGCTCCGGTGTCGTCACGGGCTGGAGGAACCCCGGATCGTGACCGAAAACCTCAGCGGCGAGGCGCGCGAACTCGAGGCGCGTCAGGTAATCCGGACCGACGGGATGCACGACGCCGCGGTACGTTCCGAGTGCGAGCTCGCGCACGGCCGCGGCGAGGTTCTCGGCGAGCGTCGGAGTTCCCCACTGATCGCCGGGGACACGCATCACGTCGCCCGCGGTCGCGAGACGATCGAGCGCCATCACGAAGTTCTTGCCTGCGGCTTGGTAGCCATACACGCCGCAGGCGCGCGCGATCAGATGGTCGGGGACGGTGTCACGGACGATCGCCTCCGCCGCGAGCTTGTGGCGACCGTAGACGTTGATGGGACGGGTGGGGGCCTCGATCTCGTAGGGACCAGCCGTACCGTCGAAGACGTAGTCGGTCGAAAAGAAGACCAGCCGGGCCTGCCGTGCCGCCGCGGCGAGGGCGACGTTGCGCGTACCCTCGACGTTCACGCGCTCGGACTCCGTGGGCTCGGTTTCGCAGCGATCGACGTGGGGCAGGGCGGCCGGCAGCAGGATCAACGCGGGGCTGACGTCGTCGACCAGGGCGCGCACTGCCGTGGCGTTCGTGATGTCGAGCGGGACGAGGTCGGGCGTCGGTGTGCGGAGATACGTGCCGACGGCGTCCGGAAAGACCGCGCGGAGGGCATTTCCGACGAGTCCGGAAGCTCCGATGATCAGCGTCCGCATCGTTCGGCGTATAGCGGCGTGCGCAGGTGTCGGCAAATCCGCCCCCATTGACGCGTGCGAGCCGCCCTGAGTATGCCAGCCCCGACATGCGAAAAACGATCGTAGTAGCGATGATCGCCGCGGTGAGTGGGTTCAGTCTGGCGAGTGTCCCGGCCTTCGGTGTGCTGAAGGCCAACACCTGGCTGGCTGCCGCCGAGCCGTTTCGGCTCGGGTACATCATCGGATACCTCGACGCGGTTCAGCTCGCGCAGCGCAAGGATCTCCGCATCCAGGTTCCGACCGGAGGCGGGAAGAACTACGATCGCTGGATTCATGACGTGAACGCCTTCTACGAGATCCCGGTGAACAAGGGGCGGGCCGTGCCGGATGCCATGTACGAAGTAGGAGCCGTGATCCGAGCCGAGTGGCTGAGGGATTTTGCCGCCCGGAACGCGGAGAGGAAGAAGGCCGCTGCCGCGGCAGCAGCAGCGGCAGCCGCGGCTCCGAGCCCGAGTCCCGCACGCTGAGTGATTGAGATCGCGATCGCCGTGCGAGCGGCGGTGCTCCTCGCGCTGCTCGTGATCTCGGGCGGCGCCCTGGCGCGTGCTGGCGGACGGCGCGCCGATGTCTTCGATGCGGTGTGGTGCGGGCTGGCGCTCGTGTCGTTGGTGGGCACGTTGCTGGCGCGGGCAGGTCAGTTCTCGCTGCTGTCGCTCGGGGTCATCGTCGGATGCGTGGCGGTAGTGGGCTACGTGATAGGACGCGGGCGCGCTCCCACTGCCGCGCCTGCTCCAAGGATGTCGCGGATTCGCGCGTTCGCCGCTGTTGCGGGTTTCGCGACCGCGCTGTGGGCCTCGCCGCCCTACGAGACGTTCATGGCGGCAGCCGATTCGACGATGTACGTCAACGCCGGGGTGCACCTCGCGCGTACGGGCTCCTACGAGGTGCCGGGCACGATCGCCCCGCTTCTCGACCCCGCCCTCGCGAAAGCCGTGTTTGCGAGCGTCGGTCGCCTCGATCAGGGGCCCTACATCCGGTTGCCAGGTGGTCTTCTGATGACGCGCCGGGATGCCACGACCGCGGCGCCCGCGTTTTTCCCGCTGGTGTCGACGTGGACGGGGATCCTCACCGCCGTCGGCGGCCCGGCGTTCGCGCCTGCCGTCGCGCCGCTGGCCATGGGGCTCGCCGTGTGGGCCCTCACGCTCTTCGCTGGAGAGACGTTCGGGCTCGCCAGTGCGGCGATCACGGCTCTGGTTTTCGTCGGGAACTTCGCCGTGTGGTGGTTCGGACGCTTCACGATGTCCGAGCCCCTCACGATCGCGTTCGTATGGGGGGCCCTCGTATTCCTCGGCCGCGGAGCTCCGGGTGCGGCGGGGATCATGCTCGCGCTTGCCAGCCTCGCCCGCGCCGAAACGCTGGTCTTCGCCGTAATGGCTCTTGCGTGGTGGGCGGTGTGGGTCCCGGTTCGCGCCCGGGACCTCGGGCTCCTCGCGGGCGGGCTCGTGATGACGGGTCTCATTGCCGGCATGAGCGCCGTCGGCATGCCCAACCACCATCTGGCGTATCTCTGGAACGACGTGTCGATGATGTTGGTGAGGTGGATGTTCCCTTTGGCTCCGGCGCTCGCGGACGGTCGATTCGCGACGGTCGTGGCGCTGCTGCCGATGATCCCGCTTCTGCTCGTCATCGGGATCCTGGCGATGGGCGGTGACACGACCAGGAACATCGCGCGCGTACTGGTGACGGCGGCAATCGTGCTCGCAGTGGTCGCGTATGCTCGCCTATTTCTCGGGCTCGATACCGTGCGGCACGTGCGCTGGCTCGCCACGTCGATGTCGCCGCTCGGCCTGCTCTGCGCGGTCGTCGGCCTGGGATTCGTTTGGTCGCGCGGTGGGCCCGCCGGACGTTTCGCGGTCGCGCTGACGATCATCGTGGCCGCCGTTTTTCTGCCGAGCCCCCGTGTCTCGGCGTATCAACCTTGGGCGATGCGACGGTATCTGCCGGTCGTCCTGCCAGGGCTCGCGCTCGCGACCGGTGCGGTGCTCGGGGCGTGTTTCCAATCGCCCCGGCGCTGGCTGCAGGGCGCAGGGGTAGCGCTTGCGCTCACGACGGTGGCGCTCCAGCTCCCGCCGACGCTCGTCTCCCGGCGTGCCGGATATTTCGTAGGTACGCTGGAAGGGGTGACGCATCTCGCGCAGCAGATTCCGGAGAACGCGCTCGTCGTCGTCGACGGCAGCTTCGCGGATTTGCAACTGCAGGTCCCGCTCTGGCTGATGTTCGGGCGCGAGAGTATTGCGGCCGACGGGGGTGGGCCGGCGTGGCGCGCGCTGCTCACGGCATTGGTCGCAACCGGACGCCCCGTGTACTGGGTGCAAAACCGATTCGCGCCCGCGCCCACTGGTCCAGGAATGGCGTTCGCGCCGGTTCAGGGCACCCGTGACATCACGGTGGTGTTGCCGGATTCCCCGATCGACGTGCCGCCGGCGGCTGTGATGCGAAGGCTGGTGCCGATCGGGGTTTACGGCGTGACGTCTACGGGGTGACGCTGGGCGAGGGCGCGTCGTCGTCCATGTTCATACGAGCCCGCCAATCTTCCAGCGTCGTAACTCGCATTCCGAGCTGCATGGAAGACTCGGCTTTGCTGGCATCGAAGCAGCGTACGGTGACGTCGATATGCCCGAGATTGCTCGTGTACTTGTGCTTCACGAGCTCGCCCTTCACCGGGGGCGACCCATCGGCGAAATCCCACGTGCATTCGAAGGGGGGCGTTCCATTGAGCGCCTTGACCTTGAAGGTCACGACGTTTCCGACCGGCATGAAAAAGGAGGTGGCATCAGCATCGACTTCGAAGTCGGTGCCCTCGGCCTCGTCGGCCAGATTCCAGGCCCAATCGGCCGTATCGGAAAAATCGGAGAGATCGTCGCTGGCAGTCTTCGGGACGGCAGCTGCTTCGCCCGATGCTGCGACCGCCGCCGGCGTGACCACGGGAGTCGGTGATGCGGCGGGAAGCGGGGTCGCGGTGGCGACGGGTTTTGGGGGCTCGCTGGGGGAGCACCCTGCGACGCTCAGCATGCACACGAGCGCGCAAAAGAAAACCCGGCCAACCACCCGTGGACGGGGTGGTTGGCCGGGGAGGTTAAGCCACGAAGGCTTCAAATCAAACAATTAATGGAGGAACGTTCCCAGGTTTGCGAACACGTTGCCCGGGGTGTCCTTGACGAGCACCGAGACGACTTCGATCGTGGTGCAATCCGGAAGGGCCGGCTGAAAGAGGCCATTCAAGATCTCGGTCGCAGACGTCTTCTTCTGGATCTTGCCCGGGGTCGTCGCGGTGACGACGAAGCCGGTCGGGAAGTCGATGACCGTCATGAGCTCGTTGTTCGCGCGATCGATGAGGGTCGCACGCGCAACAGTCGCGACGTTGCCGCTGCTGGTGATCGGACCGCCAGCGTCACGGATGTCCGACATCTTGATCGAGATGAAGAGATCCTTGGCGCCTTCGGGGTTCTGGCCACCAACGTCGATCTTGTTCTTGCCGGCCTTGAAAGCAATCGAGCCCTGCGACTTCGGGCCCCAGAGCCAGCCAGCGTTCGGCGAGCCAGCGGCCTCGTTGAAGGTCTGGGCCGGGAAGCAGGTCGGAACCGTGCCGGTCTCGGTGGTGGCGTTCGGCGTGTTACCGCCAGAATTGCCGCACGAGACGAATGCCTGCACGAGATTCGACGTGAGTTTCCCTGCCTTGGCCGGGTGCTGGTACGCAACGACACACGGCGTGGCGGCGCTGGCGAGGCTGGCGCCGAAACCGATCGCCAGAGCCGCAGCACCTGCGGTGAGAATGTGTTTCTTCATGGTTACCCTCCTTCGTCGGGTTGTTGGTTGGGGATGGCGGAGTGATGCTTGGGCTGGTGAGGTCCACGACACACCCGAAGACTCAAACATCCAGTTCGCCATCAGCGTGATTCCTGGTCGCTTCCTAACGTTATTTTTTCGGGCTGCGGGTAGTGAATTTGATTCAGGACACTACACGGCACAGACACACTGCGATGAATCGTGAGCCACATATAGGGGCCCGCTCTCGGCGTTGTCAAGAAAAATAATCATACGAGAACTCCATGAAGCTCAGTTTATTCCTGCACTTGTGCGAGATCGTCGCAATCTCGCACGTGCGGTCGTAGCGCGTCTGGGGACTCGATCATGCAAGGTCACGAGATCCCGAAAGCGCGTGGCGGGACCCTTGTCGTTACCGAGTCGTGGCCGTGTTCTCGACCCTCGTCATCTCGGCGCAAAAATTGAGCAAGTATTGGACCGGGACCAATCGATTCGAGGCGTCGCAATTCTAGACAGTTACATTCTGGTGCACCGGCATATTCTTGCCAGGTGACATTGCTTACAGGCAGGGCTCAGTGGTTTGACACCCGATGACGCGGAGCGTGGTCGGGCAGTCGACCACATCGCTCTACATTTGATGTGAGAGACGCCAGGTTTGCCCACGTCCGAGACCGACCGATACGATCGCGCCGGATGCTGGTGCGGTGGATCGTGGCGCTGCTGATGACGTTGGCGGGGGCAGCCGGCGCGGGTGCGTTCACCGTCGACGATCTGCCCGGCGACAGCGTCTACACCGTCACACGCATTCGGATCGTCGGGACGACGAGCGTGGCGAAGAGCACTGTCCGCGACGCCATGCTGACGCGCGTGCCGCCCTGGTACACACCCTGGAAGCGTTGGCTCGATCCGCCGCTCTTCAATGCGAGCCTCCTGCGTGCCGACCTGCAACGCATCACCGCGCGTCTGCGCGAGGCGGGATATTACGAGGCGACGGTCGCGCACGATCTGCGCGTCGACGGCAGGAAGCTCGCGATCGAGATCACCATCGACGAGGGGCTTCGGATCCTCGTGAAGAGCGTCGATCTCGAGGTGGAAGACTTCGTGCCGACCCTCAGCGAGGACGCTGCCCTGCACGACGAGATCGTGCTCGAGCCGGGCGCGCCGTTCACACAGGCCGGGTACGACGCGGGCCGCGATCGCCTCGACCTCACGCTCCGCACGGGCGGCTTCGCGTATGCCCGCGTGGAGAAGAACGCGGTCGTGGACACGGAGAGCCACGAAGCCACCATTCGGTATCGCGTGACGCGGGGCATTCCCGCCGTCTTCGGGGAGCCGTTCGTCGAAGGCAACGATCAGGTCGCGGCGCGGCTCATTCGGCGCGAGATTGCGTTCAGCCCCGGCGATCCCTTCGATCCGAAGAAGCTCGACGAAACCCAGGCGCGCATCTTCGGCCTTCGCCTCTTCCGCTCGGTGGTGGTGCGCCCGCGGAATCTCGCCGCCGTGAGCGGCACGGTCGACGTCGCGGTCACCGTCGTCGAGGGGCCGCGGCGCGAGCTCACCGCCGGCATCGGCTACGGCATCGAGGACGAGTTTCGCGGGCAGCTGCGCTGGCAGCACAACGATTTTTTCGGTGGCGGTCGGCAGCTCGGATTTCGACTGAAAGGCTCGGCCATCGAGCAAGCGGTCGAAGGGGAGTTCCGCCAACCGTACTTTCTGCATCCGCAGCAGACGTTCATCGCTCCGCTGACGCAGGTGCGCGACGACGAGCCGGGATTTACCGTCGCGCGCATCCGTTTCGCGCCGCGGGTGGAGCGGAAGCTCCTCCCGCAGCTGCACCTCGCCGTCGGCTACAACATCGAGTACGACGATCTGAGTGACGTCCCCGACTCGACGATCGAGCGCCTCGACGAGTACGTCGGGCGCGGCATCGTCTCGAGCCTGACAGGCGTCCTCGAACGCAACACGACGGTCGACCTGCTGGACCCGCGTGAGGGCAGCATCCTGAATCTCACCGTCGAGCAGGCCGGGGGCCCTTGGCAGGGTGCCTATAGCTTCTACCGGGCGGTCCTCGACGCCAAGAAGTATCTGCCCCTGCCGGGAAGACGGACGCTCGCGGGCCGACTCCGCTTCGGCACCGGCGACGGGTTCGGTCAGAGCGACGATCTGCCGCTCTTTCGCCGCTTCTTCGCGGGCGGCATCACCAGCACGCGCGGCTACGACCGTCATCTGGTCGGTCCACTGAACGGGGGACACAAGCCGGTCGGTGGCCGGAGCCTGATCGAGGGGAGCGTCGAGCTGCGGACGCCGCTCTACGGACCGCTCGGCGGGGTGGTCTTCTTCGACGTCGGCGAGGTGCGAAGGAAGCCGGCGAGCTACAGCGTCGGCGACCTGATGTTCGGTGCGGGGGTGGGGGCGCGCTACCAGACGATCGTCGGACCGTTGCGCGTCGATCTGGGATTCCCCTTCGAGCCGCCGCCCGGCGAGCCGCACTGGCAAGTGCACTTCAGCATCGGTCAGGCATTCTGATGGCGGGAACGCAGACGTCGCGGTCGCGCAGACGGTGGCCTGGGGTGATCGTTGGTCTCGTGGCGGTGGGCGTGGTCGCCGTCATCGCACTCGGCGCCGTCTCGCAGACGGCGGCCTTTCGCGATTGGCTCCGTCGCGAGGTCGTGCAGCGCACCAACGCCGGCATCGTGGGTCGTCTTGCCATCGGGCGCCTCGACGGCAGTCTCTTCGGTCGTCTCATCGCGACGGACGTGCGCCTCACGTTCGAGGGACAGCGCGTGCTCGCCGTCCGCCGTCTGGCTGCGGCCTACGATGTGTGGACGTTGATCCGAGGGGGGCCGCTCCGGATCACGGCGCTCGACCTCGACGGTGTGGCGCTGCAGCTGATCGCGGACGAGCGCGGGTGGAACGTCGAGCGTCTGGCGCCGCCCACACCGAGCGAGCCCGAACGATCCCTGACGGTCGACGTCGAGCAGGTTCGTATCGCCGACGGCGCGGTGCGCGTGATTCAGCCCGATCGGGCGTGGCGCGTCCGTGATCTCGCGCTCGCCGGCGGTGCGCGCTTCGCGGCGCATGGCTTCGGTCTGACGATCGACCGGGGCGCCTTCCTGGAGCAGCGCAGCCACATTCGTGTGGCGCAGCTCGAGGGACGTCTCGCGATCGACGAGGCGACCGGGGTGGTGGCCGATGGGTTTCGGCTTCGTACGACGGGCTCGGATCTGACGCTCACGGCACGCGTCGGTCCACCGAGCGCCCGCAGCATCGAGGCGAACGTGCAGATCACGCGGGTGCTCGGTGCCGAGCTGCGGGCGCTTTTCGGCGAGCGAGCTCCACTCGCGGATTGGCACGGCGAATTGCGCGCGTCCGGACCGGAGAATGCCGTCGCGGTGACGGGCGAGGTGCGCGCGGAGCGTCCGCGTGACGATGCGACGCCATTGGTCGGTCGCGTGCGTCTGACCGGGACCCTCGACGTTCGGTCGAGCGCGCCGGGCGGCGAGATCACGGCCGACATCGACCAGGTCGACCTCGAAGGCCTCGTCGGCCCGCGGATGCCGCCGAGCGTGCTGACCGGACAGGTGCGGCTGACGGTACCGCCCGCGATCCCGCCCGCGGTGCGCTTCGCGCTCGACCTACGCGCGCCGCGCGTCGGCGAGGTCCACCTCGATGCCCTCACGCTGACCGGCACCGCCGATGCGGAAACGGTGCGGTTCGAAGGTGACGCGACAGCGCCGGGCGGGGCGGCCCATGTGCGGGCGACGATCGCGCCGACGCCCGAAACCTACGATCTGCGCCTCGTCGCAAAGGACCTCGACCCCGGGACACTCGCCGGTCGCACGGAGCTCGCGGGACGCCTGAACGGGACCCTCACGGCCATCGGTACGGGGTTCACGCCCGCCGCGACCCGCGGTCAGCTCGAGGTGGTGGTGACGCCCAGTCACCTCGGCCGCGTGACCATCGCGGCGGGCAGCGTCCGCGCGCACGCGGAGAGTGGCCGGCTCGTCGTCGAGCAGGCGAACGTGACGAGCAACGTCGGTACCGCCGATCTCGCGGGTGAGATCGCGCTCGACGAGGATGCGGCGCCGAGTGCGGGCGGACTGCGCGGGACGGTGCGCGTGACGGATCTTCGGCCGCTGGGCGAGCTGCTCGAGCGGCCGGCCGTGCGCGGGGCCGGGACGCTCACGATCGCCGCCCACGGACGACCGGGTGCGTTCGACGTCAACGCCGTGCTCGCGGCGCGCGGGCTTGCCGACGAGGGTTGGCGCACGGCGATCCTCGACGCGACTTTCGACGGTCGACGGCTCGGTGGCACCGGCGGGCACGCGACCCTGCAGGCGCATGGTCGCGACGTGCATGCGGGGGAACGGACCCTCACGGCGCTCGATCTGGATGCGACGTGGGATGGCGATCTGACGGTGGGACGGGGCGCGATCGAGCTCGCCGCCCGCGCAGCGGACGCCCAGCACCGCCTGGCCGGAACGTTGGTGGCCGGCGCCGCAGAGCAACGGCTCACCATCACGGCATTGCAGATTCAGCATGAGGGTACGACGTGGACGTCGGCCGGGACGCCGACCATCGTGCGGCGTGGTGAGCGCGTCGCCGTCGACGACCTCGTCGTCCGTGCCGATGGCGGTGGCGGTTTGCGTCTGCGCGGGACCATCGGTGGTACGGCCGCGACCGACCTCGAGCTCGGTGCCGACGACCTCGACCTCGCGCTCTTTGCGGGGCTCGTTCCAGACGACGTGCGCGGCCGACTCGGCGGACGTGTGCATCTCGGCGGCACGCTCGCGGCGCCGCGGGTGGACGCCGACCTCGCGGTCGCGGCCCCGACGCTCGGCGGGGTGCGCTACGACGCGTTGGGTGTGCGGGTGACCGTGGCGGACGGTCGCGCCGACGTCCACGGTCGGCTCGCGCAGACCGCGGAGCGCGCGCTCCTCTTCGACGGTGCGACGCCGGTGCAGCTGGCGCTCAGTCCGTGGCGCTTCGAGGCTCCGGGTGGGCTGAGCGGGCGGCTGCGGGCGGAGGGCATCGACCTCGCGTTCCTCGGGGCCCTCGTACCGGGGCTCGTGAGCAAGGTGGGGGGGACGCTCACCGCCGACGTGCAGCTCGGCGGCTCACTCGCGGCTCCCGAAGCGCACGGTGACGTCGCGCTCGCGGGTGCGCGTGCGTACGTCGTGCCCCTCGGAGTCACCTACGATCCTGTCGAGCTCGCGCTCCGTCTCGAGGGCCGCGCGCTCTCGATCGAACGGCTCGTGATCCAGAGCGGTGCCGGGACGCTCACGGGCGGGGGCGATGCGCACGTCGGCGTGGACGGGACGACGATGGACGCGCGATTCGAGGTGAAGGCGTTTCCGCTCTTCGTGAACCAATACGGGAAAGGCGCAGCGAGCGGCTGGCTCTGGATCTCCGGGACGCTCGCCGCGCCCGTGCTCGAGGGCTCGCTCGAAACCGACGGTCTCGTGCTGCAGATCCCCGAGGTGTTGCCGACGAGCGTCCAACCGCCGGATCCGACGATCGTGGTCGTTGGTCCGGGGGCGCCGCCCTCCGCCGTACAAGCGCCGGAACCGCCGCCACCTGCCGTTCCGAGCATCGTCGACCGCGCGGCGGTGACGGTGCAGCTCGCGGTGCCGCGAAACGCGTGGGTGCGGCGCTCGGATGCCAACGTCGAGCTGCAGGGATGGATGACGGCGTGGAAGAAGCCGAACGGCGAGCTGCACCTCGCGGGCGACATTCGCGGCGTGCGTGGGTGGTATGCGTTTCAGGGCAAGAAGTTCACGCTGGTCGAAGGCAGCGCGGTGCGGTTCAGCGGGCAGGGCCTCGACCCGGTGCTCGACATCACCGCGACACACCCGGCGGGTGAGTACCTCGTGCGCCTCAAGGTCGGCGGCACGATCACGAAGCCGGCGTTGGCGCTCGAAAGTGAGCCGTGGCTCGATCAAGCGGACGTGCTCGCCGTCTTGCTCTTCGGCGCGCCCGCCAGCCAGTTGAGCCGTTCGCAATCGACGGGTCTCCGCGAGCAAGCGCTCGGCATCGCTGGCGGCTACGTGGCGTCGGAGCTCCGCCAGTCGGTCGCCAACGCGCTCGGCGTCGACGATTTGCAGTTCGATACCGGAACGACGGGCCTCGAAGACGCGCGGGTTTCGGTCGGCAAATACGTCGCGGACGACATCTTCGTCAGCCTGGCGCATCGCTTCGGCGCGCAGAGCGTCGAAGAGGTGCGCATCGAGTATGTGATCCGCCCGGGTTGGAGTCTCGAGACGTCGAGCGACACGCTCGGACGAAGCGGGGTCGATCTCTTTTGGAAGCGCCGTTATTGACGCGCGAGACTCGACACCCGGCGCGATACCCGTCATAAACCCGGACGATGCCCACCAAGACACGCGCCAAGACCATCAAACGCGCGACCAAAGCTCCCGCCCGCAAGAAGACCGCAACGCCGCGCGCCAGCGCGAAGACGTTGCCGAAAACGACGCCGCCCAAAACGACGCCGAAGGCCAAGGCGAAACCGCCGGCCAAAGTCGTCGGCACGAACGACGTCATGGTTGGGGCTCGGCGCGCGGTGTTCATCGACGTCGAGAACACGAGCAGCGAGAGCGAGCTCGTGCGCGTGCTCGAAGAGCTCGACATCGATCTCACCAGCGGCACGACCGAGGTCTCCGCGATCGGCAACTGGCGGGTCGTCGGTCAGCAGCTCGGTCGCTCGCTCGCGCAGCGCGGCGCCAACCTCGTGCACAGCGCCCCGGCAACTCGCGTGTCGGATTGGAGCGATCTCTGGATCGCCGTCCACGCGGGTATCTGGCTCGGCCGCTCGCGGCCCGGTGACGTGATCGACATCGTGTCGCACGACCGCGCGTTCGATGCCGTCGGCGACGCGGCCGCTCGCTTGGGGGTCACGTTCCGGCGCATCACGTACCGGAGCGCGAGCGCCAGCGCGGCGACGACCGAACGTGCGAGCGAACCGGCCGGCGAGCGACGTCCGCGGCGGCGGCGTCGCCGCGGCGGCAGCGGCCGCACGACGGCTGGGCATACGACGGCCAGCACGTCCCACGCGAGACCGACGACGACTTCACACGCCCCGGCGCGTGTGGCGCAGCACGAAGACGAGCCGCAGGCCGCGTCGCAGATCCAGTTGCAGCAGGTGATTGCGCGCCTCGCCGCGGCCGATCCGGCGCATACGGTCACGCTCGACGCGCTGACCGTCGCGTTGAAGGCGGCGGGCTTTCAGCGTCCCGCCGGGTCGCCGCGCTTGGTCACGCGCCTGCGCCGCATGAAAGACATCGAGGTCCTGCCGAACGGTCGCGTGCGTCTGAACGCCGCCGGCGAGGCTTCGGTCTCTCACGCGCTTGCCGAGCCACTCGCCGAGCCGTCGATGGCGGCGGACGACGGGGACGGTGACGGTGACGAGAGCGACGGGGCAGACGACGGCGCTTCGGAAGACGGCGGCGCGGTGAATGGTGGCGCGGCCGGCACGGCGGAAGACGGCACCCCGAAGCGGCGTTCGCGTCGTCGGGGCGGACGCCGTCGCGGCGGTCGCGGTCGCAAGGGTGCGGCGTCGGCCCCCACGCCCGCAGCCGAATGACCGCAGCGCTGTCTCAGCCCGGAACGCCCGGCTCGGTCATGCGAAACGGGTCGAGGATGCGCGCGAGCTGATCCGCCGGCAGTACGTTTCTCTCGCGCGCGATCTCCCGCACCGTCTTGCCGGTGGCGTACGACTCCTTGGCGATCGCCGCCGCCGCGTCATAGCCGATCACCGGCGCGAGTGCCGTGCACATGGCGAGGCTCTGCTCGACGGCCGCCGCGGCGCGCATGGGCTCGGCCTCGATGCCGACGATACAGCGGTCGGTGAAGGCGCGGACCGCTGCCGCCATGATGCGAATGCTCTCCAGCTGCTGATGGGCCATGACCGGCATCATCACATTGAGCTCGAAGTTGCCCGACTGTCCGGCCAGCGTGACGGTGAGATCCGCACCGATCACGAACGCCGCCATCTGACAGACGGCCTCGGCCATCACGGGATTCACTTTGCCCGGCATGATCGACGAGCCGGGTTGCGTCGCCGGCAACGTGATCTCGCCGATGCCGCAACGCGGACCCGACGCGAGCCAGCGAATGTCGTTGGCGATCTTCGTGAGCGCGACCGCGGCCGTCTTGAGCGCGCCCGAAAGATGGACCACGGCGTCTTTGCCGCCCTGCGCCTCGAAGTGGTTGGCGGTTTCGCGAAAGGGCAGGCCGGTACGTGTGGCGAGCAGCGTCGCGACGCGGGCGGCGAATGCCGGCGGCGCGTTGATGCCGGTGCCGACGGCCGTGCCGCCGATCGCGAGCTCGTCGAGCCCCGTGCCGGCGCCGCGGAGGCGCTCGATCGCGAGCTCGACCTGGCGCGCATAGCCGCTGAATTCTTGTCCGAGCCGGATCGGTGTCGCGTCCTGCAGGTGCGTGCGGCCGATCTTCACCACGCCGTCGAACTGCGTGGCTTTGGCGGCGAGGGCCGCGCGCAACGCCCCGAGGGCAGGAAGCAGGTCTTGATCCAGACCTTCCCGCGCCGCGACGTGCATGGCGGTCGGAATGACGTCGTTCGACGATTGGCTCATGTTGACGTGATCGTTCGGATGCACGACCTGTCCGCTGGCGGCCGCGCGGTGGGCGATCACCTCGTTGGCGTTCATGTTCGTCGACGTGCCGGAGCCGGTTTGAAAGACGTCGACGACGAAATGGCCGTCGAGCGCGCCCGCAGCGACCTCGTCCGCCGCGGCACGGATCGCGGCGCCGAGCGGCGGCGGCAGGAGGCCGAGCTCCTCGTTGGCGGTGGCGGCCGCGTGCTTGATCAGGCCGAGGGCGCGAATGAAGCGTCGCGGGAAACGCCAGCCGCTGATCGGAAAGTTTTCGACGGCTCGTTGCGTCGAGGCCCCCCAGAGCGCGTCGTGCGGCACGCGCATTTCGCCCATGGAGTCGCGCTCGATTCTGGTCGCGTCGTTGCTCATGTCGGTCCGCTCGACTCGGCTTCGTTCTAACCAAGCGCGCCGTGTTTTGACAGGGCGGGTGAGCGGTCCCTATAAGCCCTCCGCGGTAGCGCACTCATGGCAGACGTCGTCGCGATCATCCCGGCGCGCTACGCGTCGACCCGGCTTCCCGGCAAGCCGCTCGCATCGATCGCGGGCAAGCCGATGATCCAGCACGTCTACGAGCGGACGCAGCGCGCGGCCGGCGTCGCGCGGACGTTGGTCGCGACCGACGACGAGCGCGTCGCGGCCGCCGTACGCGCTTTCGGCGGGGATCTGGTGATGACGGGCACGCACGCGACTGGCACCGATCGCCTCGCGGAGGTCGTGCGCGGCCTCGCGACGACGGAGATCGTCGTGAACGTGCAGGGCGATCTTCCGCTGCTCGACCCCACGACGGTCGCGGCGTGCGTCGCCGCCCTGCGCGCGCGTGCCGACGCAGCGATGGCGTCGTTGATGACGCCGATCCGCGACGAGATCGAGATGCGGAATCCCAACGTCGTCAAAGTGGACCGCCGACGACGGTGGCGCGCTCTATTTTTCGCGCAGCCCTGTGCCGTTCTGGCGCGGCGAGCGCGGCCCTGCACCCTTCGGCCGCCGGCACATCGGGCTCTATGCCTATCGCCGCGACGTGCTGTTGACGCTCGCGGCCGCGCCGCGCGCCGCGCTCGAATGTGCCGAAGAGCTCGAGCAACTACGGGCGCTCGCGCGGGGCATGCGCATCCAGATGGTCGAAGTTGACAGTGCGCCCCCCGAGGTGGATACAGCGGAGGATCTCGAACGGGTGCGGTGCTTGGTGGAGGGTCAGCGTTGAGCGCGAAGAAAGCCAAGACCAAGTTCATCTTCGTCACCGGCGGCGTCGTGTCCTCGCTCGGGAAGGGACTCGCGTCTGCGTCCCTCGGCGCGCTCCTCGAGAGCCGCGGCCTGAAGGTGACGATGCTCAAGATGGATCCGTACATCAACGTGGATCCGGGCACGATGAATCCGTTCCAGCACGGCGAGACGTTCGTCACCGACGACGGCGCGGAGACCGATCTCGATCTCGGTCACTACGAGCGCTACGTCTCGACGCCGATGACCCAGAAGAACAACATCACCACCGGCCGCGTGTATCTAACCGTCATCGAGAAAGAGCGCCGCGGCGACTATCTCGGCGGCACCGTGCAGGTGATCCCGCACATCACCGACGAGATCAAAACGCGCATCGCCGCCGCCGCCGAAGGATTCGACGTGTTGATCGGCGAGGTCGGCGGCACGGTCGGTGACATCGAGAGCCTGCCGTTCCTCGAGGCCGTGCGGCAGTGCCGTGCCCAGTACGGGCGCGAGAACGTCATCTTCGTGCACCTCACGCTCGTGCCCTACATCTCGACGGCGCACGAGCTGAAGACGAAACCCACGCAGCACAGCGTGAAAGAGCTGACCGGTCTCGGCATCCAGCCCGACGTACTGCTCTGTCGCACCGACCGCATGCTCGATCAGAAGTTGAAGGCCAAGATCGCGCTCTTCTGTAATGTCGAGGAGAACGCGGTGATCACGGCTCGCGACGTCGACTGCATCTACGAGCTGCCGCTGGTCTTCCACGACGAAGGCCTCGACGAACGCGTCGCCGAGCGCCTCAACATGTGGACCGGCACGCCCAAGCTCTCACGCTGGAAGAAGATCGTCAGCGTCGCCAAGAATCCGAAGGAACGCATCCGTGTCTCGGTGGTCGGCAAGTACGTCGACGTCGACGATTCCTACAAGAGCCTGAACGAGGCGCTCACGCACGGCGGTCTCGCCAACGAGTGCGCCGTCGATCTCGACTACGTCGATTCGGAAGTGATCGAGAAGGAGGGGCTCGGCAGCGTGAAGGGCGCCGACGGTATCCTGGTGCCGGCGGGCTTCGGCCAGCGCGGCACCGAAGGCAAGATCGCGGCGGTACGGTACGCGCGCGAGCAGCAGGTACCGTTCTTCGGCATCTGTTTCGGCATGCAGATGGCCGTGATCGAGTTTTCACGCCACGTCTGCGGTCTCGATCGCGCCAATTCGTCCGAGGTCGATCCCAATTCACCGCACCCGGTCATCGATCTGATGACCACACAGAAGGGCCTGGCCCAAAAAGGCGGGACGATGCGCCTTGGCGCCTACCCGTGCACCCTGGCGGATGGCTCGAACGCGGCGAAGATCTACGGCAAGAAGAAGATCTCCGAGCGCCACCGGCACCGTTTCGAGTTCAACAATGCCTATCGCGACCAGATCGAGACGCAGGGCATGCGGCTGTCGGGACTCTCGCCGGACGGCACGCTCGTGGAGGTCGTCGAGATCCCCGACCATCCGTGGTTCATCGGCTGCCAGTTCCATCCCGAGTTCAAATCGAAGCCGCTCGATTGCCATCCGCTCTTTCGCGGATTCATTCGGGCCGCGCTGACGCGCCGGACCGCCGCGCGCGACACGCTGCCGCTCGGCAACCTGCGCGCGGCGCGCAGCTGAGCGGGCATCGCCGTCGGAGCTGCCAGCAGTGAGTGAGCGCACGGTCGCGGTCGGGTCGGTTTTGTTCGGTGCCTCGCGGCCGTTGGCGCTGATCGCCGGTCCGTGCGTCATCGAGAGCCGGGACTCGGTTCTCCGGCACGCCGAGCGCATTCGCGATCTCACCCGCGCGCTCGGCATTCCGTACGTCTTCAAGGCGTCCTTCGACAAGGCCAACCGTACGTCGGGCGCCGGCTTCCGCGGCCCGGGAATCGACGAAGGCCTGGCGATCCTGGCCGAAGTACGCCGCGAGATCGGCGTGCCCGTGCTCACCGACGTCCACGATGCGAGCCAGGTCGGCGCGGTCGCTGCCGTCGTCGACGTGATGCAGACGCCGGCGTTTCTCTGTCGCCAGACCGACTTTCTCGTCGCCGTCGCGGCGGCGGGCAAGCCGGTCAACGTGAAGAAGGGACAGTTCCTCTCGCCCGCCGAGATGGAGCACGTGATCGCCAAGACGAGCGCCGGAGGCAATCATCAGATCCTGGTGACCGAGCGTGGCGCGAGCTTCGGGTACAACAATCTCGTCGCCGACATGCGATCGCTCGCGATCATGGCGCGCTTCGGGTACCCCGTCGTGTTCGATGCCACACACAGCGTGCAGCTTCCCGGCGGCGCCGGTGGTGCGTCGGGTGGGCAGCGCGAGTTCGTGCCGACGTTGGCGCGCGCCGCCGTGGCCGTGGGGGTCGCGGGCGTCTTCATGGAGGTGCACGAGGATCCCGATCGCGCCAAGAGCGACGGGCCCAATTCGGTGCGGCTCGCCGACTTGAAGCCGTTGCTCACGAGCCTCCAGGCGATCGACCGCGTCGTGAAAGCCGGGGTCGCGGCGAGCTCCGGAGCCGCGTCGTGAAGCGCGCCGGCACGCCGCCGCCGGCCACTGCCACGGTGAGTGACGCCGCGAGCATCCAGCACGGACGGCGCGTGCTCGCGATCGAAGCCGCGGCGCTGACCGCGTTGGCGGCTCGCCTCGATGACCGGTTCGACGCGGCCGTGCGCCTCATTGCCGGCCGCGGCGGCAAAGTCGTCGTGACCGGCATGGGCAAGTCCGGGCATGTGGGCCGGAAGATCGCGGCGACGCTCGCCAGCACGGGTACCCCGGCCTTCTTCCTGCACGCCGCCGAGGCCCTGCACGGTGATCTCGGGATGCTCGAGCGGCAGGATCTCGTGCTCGCGGTGTCGAACAGCGGCGAGACCGGGGAGATTCTCGATCTCGTCCCGCACGTGAAGCGGCTCGGATTGCCGCTCGTCGCGCTGACGGGCCGACCGCAGTCGACGCTGGCGCGGACCGCGGACGCGCTGCTCGACGTCAGCGTCGCCGAGGAAGCGTGTCCGCTCGGGCTCGCGCCGACGGCCAGCACGACGGCCGCGATCGCCATGGGCGACGCGCTCGCGGTGGCGTTGCTCGAGCATCGCGGTTTTCGTCGCGAGGATTTCGCGGCACTGCACCCGGCCGGAACGCTCGGACGGAAGCTGCTGCGCGTGGCCGACCTGATGCACGTCGGCGACGCGATCCCGCGGGTGCGGACGGGAAGCCTGATGACCGACGTGCTCCGGGAGATGACCGCCAAACGGCTCGGGGTCACGGCGGTCGTCGACGCCGACGGCGGCCTGGTCGGGATCGTGACCGACGGCGATCTGCGGCGCGCGCTCGCGGCCGGTGATTTCGCCACCACGCGCATGGTCGACGACGTCATGGGACGGCAGCCGAAAGCGATCGATGCGGACGCGCTCGCCGCGCTGGCGGTGTCGATCATGGAGCGCCACACGATCACCGTGCTGTTCATTCTCGACGCCGACCGGAAGTTGGCGGGCGTGATTCATCTGCACGATCTGCTCCGCGCCGGCGTCGTGTAGTGGTCGCGCGGCCGCGCATGGCGGCGCGCCAGATCGAGCTGCGCGCGCGTGCGATTCGTGTGCTCGTCGTCGACGTGGACGGCGTGCTCACCGACGGCCGCATCGTCGTCGACGCGCAGGGCCGCGAAGCGCGAACGTTTCACGCGAGCGATCGCACCGGCGTGCGGCTGCTGGTGCGCGCCGGGCTCGCCGTCGTGGGGTTGGAGGGCAGGCGCCTGCGCACCCGTCCCGCCTACGCCCGCACGCTGGCGCTGACGGAGGTCCTGGAAGGGGCGGGGGAAGGGCTCGCCTCGGTGCGGCGCTACTGTCGTCGGCGCCGGCTCGCCCTCGAGCAGGTGGCGTACGTCGGGCACGACCTCCCGGACCTACCGCTGCTCGCAGCCGCGGGTCTCGCCGTGGTCGTTGCGGGTGCCCCGGAGGCCGTGCGCCGAAGCGCGCATTGGGTGACCGAGATCGGGGGCGGCGGAGGTGTCGTCCGGGACGTCGGCGAGCGGATTTTGCGGGCGCAGGGAAAGTGGGCGAGTACCGTCGGGGAAACCTGGCGTCATTGGGACTGAACAAAGCGTAACCAACCTTTACTATCCGAGATTCCAATGGTAATCGCTTGGCATGCAGCTTGCTTCCCCCTCTCCGTTCAGCCGCCGCCGGGTGCGGACCATGCTCGGGCTCGTCTTGGTGCTGGCGGTCGGGGCGGTCGGCGTGCAGCTGGTGCGTAGCCAATGGGCGCAGCACCTCCGGAGCCTCCGCAGCCAGGAGCTGGATTTCCTGCCGCAGGTCGCGCAGCGCATCCAGAACTTCCGGCGGGTGAAGATGGAGGGGGACCGGAAGGTCTGGGAGGTCGCCGCCCGCGAAGCCCAGTACTACGAGGAAGACCGACAGATCGTGGTGGACGGTCCCGAGGTCAGCTTCTTCGTGAAGGACGATCAGGGCGTGGTCTCGGTGAAGGGGAAGCAGGGGAAGATCCTGCTCGACGGTCGCGAGATGGACCGGGTCGATCTGGAAGGCGACATCGAGCTCCGGTTCCAGGACTATCTGGTCAAGACCGACAAGGCCTTCTACCAGCGCGCGGACGATTCCGTGGTGTCCCCGGGCGCCGTCGTCGTCACGGGCGATGGGCTGTCCCTCAGCGGCGAACGCATGACGGTCGAAATGGGCTCGCAGCGCGTACGGGTCGAAGGCAAGGTTCGCACGGTGCTGGAGCGGAAGACGGTCGAGGGGGCGGATGCGGATCGGTCGTGAGGGAGCCGTCTGTGCCGCGATCCTGTTCGTGTACGCGGCGGTGTGTTCGGCCGCCGACGACGCCAAGCCCGCGGCGGGAGCGGCGCCACCGAGCTCGCTCTTCCAAAGCCTATCGCTCGGATCCAACAAAGGCCCCGTCCACATCGACTCGGATTCCCTCGAGCTCGACTACAAGAGCAGCAACGTGACGTATCGGGGCCACGTCCAGGTCACGCAGGGCGACGTCACGCTCACCAGCGACCAGCTCTCGATCACCTACGATCCCTCGGCCGTGAAGCCGAGCAAGCCGGCCGACCCGAGCGCCACGCCGGCCCCGAAAGCGGCAGCCGGCAACGATGCCGACAAGATCAAGGAAATCGTCGCCGAAGGGAACGTCCGTATCAAGCAGGGCACGCGTCTCGCAGAGGGTCGGCGCGCCGTTTTCGATCAGGCGAAGCAGACGGTCGTGCTGAGCGACGGCGCCGTGTTGCACGACGGCCCCAACCAGGTCGCCGGCGAGCGAGTCATCGTCTACCTGAAAGAGGATCGCAGTGTCGTCGAGAGCGGATCCAAATCCCGGGTGAAGGCCGTGCTCTACCCCGGCAAGGACGACGCCAAGAAGGAAGAAGGCCAGAGCGCCGCGACCACGACGCCCATCCCAGCTGCGGAGCCTCCCGCGGCCGCATCGGCGAAGCCGTGACCGAATCCATCCTCACAGCCGAGCGTCTCGACAAGTCCTTCGGCGGCCGCCGCGTGCTCCGCGACGTCTCCGTGCGGATCTCCGCGGGCGAGGTCGTGGGTCTCCTCGGCCCCAATGGCGCCGGCAAGACGACGACCTTCTACATGATCGTCGGACTGCTCCGGCCGGACGGGGGGCGGGTCGCCCTGAACGGTGCCGACGTGACCGATATGCCCATGTACCAGCGGGCCCGCGCCGGGATCAGCTACCTTCCCCAGGAGCCGTCGGTCTTCCGGAAGCTCACCGTGGAAGAAAATGTCCTCGCGATACTGGAGACGTTGTCGATTTCTGCCGAGGAACGGCAGGTAAGGCTATGGCGTCTGCTCGAAGAGCTCAGCATCGCGCATCTCGCAAAGACCAAGGCATATGCTTTGTCGGGGGGAGAACGGCGCCGTCTCGAGATCACACGGGCGCTCGTGATTTCGCCGGCGTTCATGCTGCTGGACGAGCCGTTCGCCGGCATCGATCCGATCGCGGTGATCGACATCCAGAACATCATTCGACAGCTCAAGGAGCGGGGGATTGGGGTCTTGATCACTGACCACAATGTGCGCGAGACGCTCGGCATCTGTGATCGCGCCTACATTCTGAACGAGGGCTCGATTCTGGAAGAGGGCATCCCCTCCCACATCGCCGAGAGCCGCCAAGCGCGCGAAATCTACCTCGGCGAACGCTTCAGCCTCTAAGACCATGGCGCTCGAAACCAAGCTCTACCAAAAACTGACGCAGCAGCTGGTGATGACGCCCCAGCTGCGGATGGCGATCAAGATTCTGCAGGTCGGCCGCATGGAGCTCGAAGCGCTGATCGTCGACGAGATGTCGCAGAATCCCGTCCTCGAAGAAGTCGTCGAAGCGAGCGAGGAGCAGAAGGCCGACGCGACCTTTGAAACGTCGGAGGTGCCGACCGTCGACGGGGCGGTCGCCAGCACCACGACCGACGAGTGGAAGCCGAACGACGACGGCAGCGCCCCGGAAGTGACCGAGGCCAGCGCGCTCGGCGAGATCGACTGGAAGGACTACCTCGACAACTACGGCAACGACTTCCACAACGCCCCTGCGGGCTCGTCGAACGATCACGACGAGGACAAGCGTCCCGCGCTCGAGAACACGCTCGTCAAGTCGAGCTCGCTCGTCGATCACCTGATCTGGCAGCTCCGCCTCTCCGATCTAGACGACGCCGGAAAGAATATGGTGGGCGTGCTCATCACGAGCCTCGACGCCGACGGCTACCTGCGGTTGCCGCTCGAAGAGGCGGCGTTCATGGCGGGCACGGACCTCGAGGGGATCGAGCGCATGCTCCGCGTGCTGCAGGGTTTCGACCCGGCCGGCGTCGCGGCGCGCTCGCTGTCGGAGTGCCTGCTGCTGCAGCTGACCCAGATGAATCTCGGCGACTCGCTCGCCGCGGTGCTGGTACGCGATCACCTGTCGGCGCTCGAGGGCAAGCGCTTCGACAAGCTGTCGCGCGAGCTCAAGGTGACGACGGCCGACATCGCCGAGGCGCAGAAGGTGATCGCGAACCTCGAGCCGAAGCCCGGCCGCGACTACGGCGATGGCGACGTCCGCTACGTCACCCCCGACGTCTACATCCAGAAGGTCGGCGATGAGCTCGTCGTGACCTTGAACGACGAGGGTCTCCCGCGCCTCCGCGTGAGCCAGTTCTATCGCCGTGTGCTCGGGCAGGGGGAGTCATCGGAAGCCAAGGGGTACATCCAGGACAAGATGCGGGCGGCGGCATGGCTCATCAAGAGCATCCACCAGCGCCAGCGCACGCTCTTCATGGTCACCCACTCGATCATCAAGTTTCAGCGCGAGTTCTTCGAGCACGGCGTGTCGCACCTCCGGCCGCTCGTGTTGAAGGACGTGGCCAACGACATCGGCATGCACGAGTCGACGGTCAGCCGCGCGACCGCCAACAAGTACGCCCACACCCCGCAGGGCATCTACGAGCTCAAGTATTTCTTCACGTCCAGCCTGCGTGGCGCCGACGGCGAGGACGTGTCGGCCGAAAGCGTCCGCAAGAAGATCAAAGAGATCATCGGCGGCGAAGATCCCTCGAGCCCGTTCAGCGATCAGTCGATCGCGGAGAAACTCGCCAAAGACAACATCGATATTGCGCGCCGCACCGTGGCGAAGTATCGAGAGCTCATGGGAATTCTTCCTTCGTCCAAGCGCCGTCAGTTCGCCTGATCCCATTTCGCGCGTGTTGGGTGGAGGCTTCCGGGGAGGGAGCATGCGAATCAACGTCACCTTCAGGCATATGGAGGCGACTGACGCGCTCCGTGAGCACGCCGAGAAGCGCGTTCGGCGCGTCGCGAAGTTCGTGCATCGACCCGTCGATGCCCACGTGATTCTGTCGGTCGTGAAGCGTCGTCACATCGCAGAGGTCGTCTTCAAGGCGGATCGCGCCACGATGACCGCGAAAGAAGAAACGGGTGACCTCTACTCGGCGATCGACCTCGCGGGCGACAAGCTCGAGCAGCGCGCCCGGAAGCACACCGAGAAGCTCAAGAGCCACAAGCTTCCCCCGCCGTCGCGACGATTGAAGGAAGTCGCGCCGGAGCTGCCCGAGCCGACACTCGACTCGGCCACTACCCTCCGCATGGACGTGCTGCGCTCCGACAGCTTCGGCCGTCGAAAGGGTCCGGAGGTGATCCACACCAAGCGCTTGTCCGTGAAGCCCATGTCCGTCGAGGAAGCAGTGATGCAGATGGACCTGATGAGCAGCGAATTCTTCGTGTTTCGGAACGGCGGGGCCGGCATTGCGGTCGTGTATCGCCGGAAGGATGGTCACTACGGCCTCATCGAGCCAGAGCCAGCCTGACTTTTGCCCGTCAGATCGGGCTGGGGTATAGGCACCCGGGTCGCACATGAAGATACTCGACATCCTCGCGCCGGAGGCCATCATCCCCGCGTTGCGGGCGACGAAGAAGAACGACGCGCTGCAGGAGATCGCGACGATGCTCGCGACGCTCCACCCCGAGATCGATCGTGGGCGCCTCTCGCAGGTGCTGCAGGACCGCGAAGCGCTCGGCAGCACGGCGATCGGCGAGGGCATCGCCATTCCCCACGGGAAGCTTCCGGGAGTCGCCAACGTCGTCGCGGCTTTCGGGCGGAGCGAGCAGGGCATCGACTTCGATTCGCTCGATGGCAAACCGACCCACCTCTTCTTCCTGCTGGTTGCCCCGGAAGACTCGGCCGGGGCGCATTTGAAGGCGCTGGCGCGGGTATCGCGGCTGCTCAAGGACAAAGCCTTCCGCGATCGGCTCGCGGCGGGGGGCAGCGCCGAGCAGCTGTTCGCGATCATCAAGGAAGAGGACGAGAAGTACTAGGTTCGCCCCCATGGTGACGATCGGCGAGCTCCTCCAGACGCGTGCAACGGCGTGGAGACTGACGCTGGTCGCCGGTGACAGCGGTCTCGGCAACAGCGTCAGCATCCCCCGTATCCAGAAGCCCGGGTTGGCGCTCGCCGGCTACCTCCCGCAGATCCACCCGGAGCGGGTGCAGGTCATCGGGCGCACCGAGCTCGGCTATCTCGGCACACTCGAGGACGAGGCGGCGCGCGCCGCGGTCGACCGCATGCTGGGTGAGCGCGTCGCCTGCGTCATCGTTACGAACGGCGCCATCCCGCCGAGCTACTTCCACGAGTCCGCGGCGCGCCACCGGGTGCCGTTGATCGCGACCGAGCTCAAGAGCTCGGAGCTGATCCGCAATGTGACGGCCTGGCTCGAAGAACGCCTGGCGCCTCATACGATGATCCACGGCGTGCTCGTCGAGGTGTTCGGCCTCGGCGTCCTGCTGCTCGGGAAGAGCGGCATCGGGAAGAGTGAAGCGGCGCTCGACCTGGTCGCGCGCGGACACCGTCTCGTGGCGGATGACGTCGTCGAAGCGCGCGCTGTCGGCGCGGGACGCGTGCTCGGGTCGGGCGCGGAGCTCATTCGGCATCACATGGAGATTCGTGGTCTCGGAATCATCAACGTCCAGGACCTCTTCGGGATCCTTGCGACGCTCCGCGAGAAGGCGATCCAGCTCGTCGCTGAGATGTTCGATTGGAGCCGTGAGGAATACGCCGATCGCCTCGGGCTCGAGGACGAGACGCATACGATTCTCGGCGTCGCGCTGCCGAAGGTGCGGATCCCCATTCGCCCGGGACGGAGCGTCGCGACGATCATCGAGGTGGCGGCGCGCAACCACGTGCTGAAGCGGCTCGGTCGCCACTCCGCCCGTGAGGTCGCCGCGCGGCTCGACGGTGAGATCGCGCGTCGGCAGCGCCGGGCGGCGGTCCCGGACGACGCGCCCGCGCCGGTGGTGCCGGCCGCGCGCGAATCGGGGGAGGGCCCGTGCACGTCGTAATCGTCACCGGGCTTTCCGGATCCGGGAAGAGCACGGCCATCCGGGTCCTCGAGGATCTCGGCTTCTACTGCATCGACAATCTCCCGGTCGTGCTGACGCCGAAGTTCATCGAGCTCTGTCAGAACTCGGAAGAGGACATCCCGCGGGTTGCACTCGGGATCGACCTCCGCGAGCGTGCGTTCCTCGGCGACTACCCCGCAGTCGTGGAGGACATTCGAAGCGCCGGTCATCGGGTGGAGATTCTCTACCTCGACGCCGCCGACGACGTTCTGGTGCGACGATTCAGCGAGACGCGCCGGCCGCACCCTCTCGCCGAAGGCGCCAACGTCGCGGCGGGCATCGCGCGCGAGCGTCAAGGGCTCGCGGGTCTGAAAGGTCTCGCCGACCGCATCATCGACACGACGGCGTTCACCGTGCACCAGCTGCGCGACGAGCTGCGCGGCATCCTGTCGGACGCCACCGGGGGCGAAGCCGCGATGCGGGTGCTGCTGGTCTCGTTCGGCTACAAGTACGGCGTGCCGACTGACACCGACATCGTGCTCGACGTCCGGTTCCTGCCGAACCCGTTCTTCGTCGAGGAGCTGCGTGCGCTCGATGGTACCGACCCCGCGGTGGCGCGCTACGTCCTCGATCGTGACGAGACGCAGGAGTTCCTGGCGCTCACGACGGCGCTCCTCGACTTCTCGCTGCCGCTCTACGTGCGGGAGGGGAAGCGCTACCTCACGGTCGGCCTCGGCTGCACGGGCGGCCGGCATCGCTCGGTCGCGATCGCGCACGAACTCGAGCGTCGGCTCTTCGGCCACGGCTATCCGGTCCGCGTTCAGCATCGCGACGTGAGTCGATAGGCCATGATCGGCATCGTCCTCGTCGGACACGGCGCGCTCGCCCCGGAAGTGCTCAAGAGCATCGAGAGCGTCCTCGGGCATCCCGTGCATGGCATGGTGGCCGTGGGGGCCACGCTCGACGATACCCTGACGACGCTGAAAGCCAAGATCGCGGCTGCAGTCGATTCGGTCGAGCAAGGAGACGGCACCATCATTCTCACCGACATGTACGGGGACACGGCCACCAACGTCAGCATGGGTCTGGCGCGGCAGCAGCGGATCCAGGTGGTGACCGGCTCGAATCTGCCCATCATCGTGAAAATCATCTCGGCCCGTCACGACATGACGGTCGAGGACCTGGCCGGCTTCATCGTCGAGTACGGTCGCGACCACATCATGCGCGCCTGTCCCGTCGAGGCCGATGCCCGTGCACCGAAAGCCCGCCGATGACCCTGATTCGCAAAGAGCGCCTCGATGCCGACACGGTGCATGCCGATGTCGAAATCATCAATCAGCTCGGGCTGCACGCCCGCGCGGCAGCCCGGTTCGTCGAGACGGCGAGCCGATTCACGGCCGAGGTGACGGTGACGAACGGCGAAGAATCCGTGTCCGGGAAGAGCATTCTCGGGCTCATGATGCTGGCGGCCGGGCAGGGGAGCCAGTTGGCGCTTCTGGCCAACGGCCCCGACGCCGAGGAAGCCGTCGACGCGATTGCCGAGCTGATAGCCCAGCGATTCTACGAAAACGCGTGAGCTATGCCCTGCGCTACAGGCCGTTGGCGCGGGGAATCTACCTTGACGCTGCGCGAAACGGGTCTGTATAAGATCGCACCCACCTAGGAGGATTTTGCATGCCACTCAAGGATTTCATGTTCACCTCGGAGTCGGTTTCCGAGGGGCATCCCGACAAAATGTGCGACCAGATTTCGGACGCGATTCTCGATGCGTTGCTCACCGAGGATCCCCACAGCCGGGTCGCGTGCGAGAGCTTGGTCAAGACGGGTATGGCCGTCGTGGCAGGCGAGATCACGTCCAAAGCCGTCGTCCCGTACGCCGACATCACGCGCCAAGCCATTCGCGACATCGGCTACACGTCCTCCGACATGGGTTTCGACGCGGACACCTGCGCGGTCCTGATCGCCGTCGACCGCCAGTCGCCGGATATCTCGCAGGGCGTCACCGAGGGCGAGGGTCTGCACAAGGAGCAGGGCGCCGGTGACCAGGGCCTCATGTTCGGGTACGCCTGCAACGAGACGGAAGAGCTGATGCCTTTCCCGATCCAGATGGCGCACCGCCTGGTCGAAAACCTGACCGCGCTCCGCAAGAACGGCAAGCTCGATTTCCTCCGCCCCGACGCCAAGTCGCAGGTGTCGGTGGAGTATCGGGACGGCCGTCCGGTCCGCATCGACTCCGTGGTCATCTCCTCGCAGCACTCGCCGGATGTGACCCACGAAAAGCTTTCCTCGGCGATCCTGGAAGAGGTCATCAAGAAGACCATTCCGGCGCAGTACCTGGACGCCAAGACCCGCTACCACGTGAACCCGACCGGCCGCTTCGTCGTCGGCGGTCCGATGGGTGACTGCGGCCTCACCGGCCGGAAGATCATCGTCGATACGTACGGCGGGTACGGACGCCACGGCGGCGGTGCCTTCTCGGGGAAGGATCCCTCGAAGGTGGACCGCAGTGCCGCCTACATGGCGCGCTACGTCGCGAAGAACATCGTTGCCGCCGGCATCGCGACCCACTGCGAGCTCCAGCTCTCCTACGCGATCGGGCTGCCCGATCCGCTTTCCGTGCTCGTCGACACGTTCGGGACCGGTGTGCTCTCCGACGAGAAGGTGGCGAACCTGGTGCGCGAAGCCTTCGATTTCCGCCCCGCTGCGCTCGTGAAGACGCTCGATCTGAAGCGCCCGATCTACCGGCCGACGGCCGCCTACGGTCACTTCGGTCGCAAGGCCGAGAAGGGGTTGTTCCCCTGGGAGAAGACGGACCGCGCCGAAGAGCTCCGCAAGGCTGCGGGCCTCGGCGCCGCGAAGGTCGCAGCAGGCGGCCGCTAAGAAACGCTCACCGGACCTCGACTGGTGCACAAAGCCGGCGGCCCTTGCGGGGCTCGCCGGCTTTTCATTGTGAGGGCCCGTTGGCCTCGGTTCTCCGCGAGCGAAGCGATGCGGCCGAGCGATAGCGAGCCGGGGGTCAAAGGGGGAGAGATCCCCCTATTGGATCAATATCTGTAGTGATCCGACTTGTACGGCCCGTCGATCGGCACGCCGATGTACTCGGCCTGCTCAGGACGGAGCTTGGTGAGCTTCACCCCGAGATGATCGAGGTGCAGCCGCGCGACCTCTTCGTCGAGGTGCTTCGGCAGCATGTAGACCTTCTTCTCATACTTCTCGTTGTGCATGTGCAGCTCGAGCTGCGCGATCACTTGGTTCGAGAACGACGCCGACATCACGAAGCTCGGATGACCGGTCGCGCAACCGAGATTCAGCAGCCGGCCTTCGGCCAGGATCATCACGCTATGGCCATCGGGGAAGCGCCACTCGTCGTACTGGGGCTTGATGTTGATGCGCTCGATACCGGCCACCTTCTTCAAGCCGGCCATGTCGATTTCGTTGTCGAAGTGGCCGATGTTGCCGACGATCGCCTTGTCCTTCATGCGCTTCATGTGTTCCGTGGTGATGATGTCGACGTTGCCGGTGGTCGTGATGAAGAGATCGGCCGTCGCGACCACGTCCTCGAGCGTCTTCACCTCGTAGCCTTCCATCGCCGCCTGCAGGGCGCAGATAGGGTCGATCTCGCCGATGATGACGCGGCAGCCCTGACCACGCAGCGCCTGGGCGGAGCCTTTGCCGACCTCGCCATAGCCGGCGATGAAGGCGACCTTGCCACCGAGCATGACGTCGCTCGCGCGGCAGATGCCGTCGACCAACGAATGGCGGCAGCCGTAGATGTTGTCGAACTTGCTCTTGGTGACCGAGTCGTTGACGTTGATGGCCGGGAACAGCAGCGTGCCCGCTTCCATCATCTGGTAGAGGCGATGGACGCCGGTCGTCGTCTCCTCACTGACGCCGCGCAGGCTGCTCGCGATGCGGGCCCACTGACCTTTGTCCTGCTTCGCGACCTTGCGGAGAAGATCGAGGATCACGCCCCACTCTTCGGGGTCCTTGTTCGGGTCGAACGCGGGGATCGCACCGGCCTTCTCGAACTCGAGGCCCTTGTGCACGACGAGCGTGGCGTCGCCGCCGTCGTCGACGATCAGGTTCGGGCCGCTGCCATCGGGCCAGAGCAGCGCTTCATTGGTGCACCACCAATACTCCTCGAGCGTTTCGCCCTTCCACGCGAACACAGGCGTGCCGCGCGGATCGTCGACGGTGCCGCCGGACTCGGGACGACCGACGACCACGGCGGCTGCCGCGTGGTCCTGCGTCGAGAAGATGTTGCACGAGACCCAGCGGACGTCAGCGCCGAGGTCGACCAGCGTCTCGATCAGCACGGCGGTCTGGATCGTCATGTGCAGGCTGCCCATGATCTTCGCGCCGCCAAGCGGGTTCTTGCCCTTGTAACGCTCGCGCAGCGCCATGAGGCCGGGCATTTCTTGCTCGGCGAGTCGCATTTCGCGGCGGCCGAACTCAGCCTGGGTCATATCGGCCACTTTGAACGGGACGCGGCCGTTCTGAGCGGCGTCGCTGAATGCCGTCGTGGGTTTCGTTGCAGGCATGCTCATCGTGATTCTCCTTCGTCGACTGAGGTGAGTGGTTGACGCGTGCGCGTCTGGGGACGCGGACGCGAGGGGGTGCCGCCCCGGCGAGCGGCCGCCGCAAACAGCGTCGGCCCTTGGGCGGTTGGTTCGGGTGGCAAAGGTCGGAGGCGGGGAGCTTCGAAGCCGGCTTCGGTCACATAACGGGTGATCTCGGCGTCCGAGAAGCCGAGCCAAACGTGGCCCATCTGGTGGCGGTAGGATTCGCGATCGTGAGGCATCATGTCAGCCAGCAGCAGGCGGCCACCGGGTCGGAGAACGCGGGCGGCCTCGGCCAGCGCGAGCGCTGGCGCCGGGACGTGGTGCAGCACGAGAACGCACGTGACGGCGTCGAGGCTCTGATCGGCGATTGGCAACGCCTCGAGACTGCCGCGCCGGACCTCGACGTTGGGGAGCGTCCGGACCCGACGCTTGGCGGCCTGCAACATGGCGGCGGACTCGTCGACGGCGATCACCTGTCGGACCCACGGCGCCAGAGCCTCCGCGACCTGCCCCGTGCCGCAACCGAGATCGCCGACCGTCCAATCGGGATCGCAAAGGCCGAGCAGCGCGCCCACGTGGAACGCGCGCCCGAAAAGCTCGCCCCGGAGCTTGTCCCACTGGCCGGCCGACGTGCTGAAGAACTGTTGGGACTTCGAGCGTCGCTCGGCGAGCACGCGCTCCAGTCGGCGCCCGTCCTGCAGCGCATTGGTGGTCTCGGATACCTGCTCGCGCACGAGATCCCAGAGGCGTTGGGCGGCCGAGTCCATCGCGTCGCCTGCGCCCCGGTACAGCCGGCTCGTTCCCTCGGCGCGGGCCGTGACCCAGCCGCCATCGGCCAGGGCCTTGAGATGACGGCTGACCGTCGATTGCGGGATCTGCATCACGGCGCAGAGCTCCGCCACCGTGAGCTCCTGGCTCTCCAGCAACAAGAGCAGGCGGGTGCGCGTGAGATCGCCGAGGACCGGCAGGTGCGCGAAGACGGTGGGGGTCGCGGACGCGAGCATCATTCAATCCGTTCAGCCGGATTAAGGGATATACGCGAGGTGGACGAGCGTCAAGCCGGAAAATGCCTGGAGAGGTGCCGACGCTGCGGTTCGATCCCGCGACGGCGACTAACGGGGTTCCGCGGCGCGAGCTTCGCGCAGCATGCTCACCAACACCGTGCGGGCCTGCTCGCTGGAGCGGACTTCCACCGGGAAGTTGACGCGCACGCCCTTCAGCCCCTCAGCGAGCTGCGCCCGCATGCGAAATCCCATGCGGTCGACGGCGGTCATGGTCGCGCTCTCCGCCGCGATGCCCGCGTAGTGTCGGCAATACACGACGAGCGCATCGGCATGGTCGGCGTTCATGTGGCTGACGATCGCATGCTCGACGTCGACCAGCGGATCCGGTGTGGCGCTGCCGTACTCGCTTGCGGCCACCCAGCCCATCGCCCCGAAGCCGCCTACGTAATAGAGGTCGACGACGTCCATCGCGTAGAAGGCGAAATCGTCGAAGTCGACCCAGTACCGCGCGTTCGGATGACGCGCCAGGTACTCGTCGCGCATGGCCGTGCTCGTCGCGGCAGCGCTCCGGCGCACTTCGCCGATCAGCGTGGCGCGGGCACCCGCGAGCGGATCGTCGTTCCAGCCAGGCTGAGCCACGAGCAGGCTCGCGCGCGGGTCGGCGGCGAGGTTTTGGGTGTGCATCGCCATCGAGCTGATGAGAAAGGTCGGTTGGCCGCCGACCTCGAGTCCGTACGGCATGATCGACGCGAACGGGAAGCCGGCCTGTTTGCGCGAGTGCGTCGCGAGCGTGCCGGTGCGGGCCACGTGCAGGAGGGTTCGGACGCGCTCCGCGAACGGCGGCTCGGGGACAGGCGGAGTCGTGGACGGGGGGGCAGCGTGTTGCGGACGCGACTCCATGGGTCGAGGGCTACTGCGTGACGCGAATCTCGAATTCGCGGTTCTTGGTGGCACCGGCCTCCTTGCCACCGTTCAACGTGATGATGACGTGGTAGCGACCGAGCTGGTGCTCACCTTTGGCCGGCGGAATGTGGAACTCGTAGCGCGTCGGCTTGGTGTTGGTGAAGTCCTGGTGTTGATCGGCAAGCACCTGCCCGTTCGGATCCGTCCACTTGGCGGCCAGCGTGCCTGGGCCTGTGCCCTCGATGAGAATCGACGCGTAGATCGTGCTCGACGGCGCGAAAGTCTCGCGTGCGGAGCGCGCCTCGTTGTGCTCGTCGACCTCGTGGGTGAGATCGACCAGGCCGATTTTGAGAGGCTCCGAGGGCGCCGAGCATGCACCCAGGGCGAACAGCATCAGCGCTCCGATCAGCATCGCCTTCTTGTGCATCGATCTCGTCATGAACGACCCCCTTGGTTGACCGGGGCTTATGTCACGAAACGCCCGGGAACGGGAAGGCCGCGGAGTCGGTTGTGAGGCGGGTGGGCCGCAGATAAGGTCGAGCATCAACACCAGCCGAGAAGGAGTTCCCCATGAGCTACGAACAAATCACCATACGCCGCACGTGCGAGGCCATTCAGATCCCGCACGGGAGCACCGTGACGATCGAAGAAGGAACGCTCGCGATCATCACCCAGGCGCTCGGCGACACCTACACGATACAGGTTCCGGCCATGGGTGGATTGTTCCGTGTCGCGGATCGCGATGCCGATGCGCTCGGCAAAGAGCCTCGTCGCGTCGAAACCGCAGCCGAAGCCGCCGTCGACGGCCGAGTGAGTGAGGGCGCCGTCTGGGATGCGCTCAAGAACGTCTACGACCCCGAGATCCCCGTGAACATCGTCGACCTGGGCCTGGTGTACGATCTTTCGATCACCGAAGCCCCCGCCGGGGGAAGCACCGTCGACGTGCAGATGACCCTCACCGCACAAGGTTGCGGCATGGGACCGTCGATCGCGATGGACGCGCAACGTCGCATCGAAGCGCTCGCCGGGGTTGCAGAGGCCCACGTGCAGGTCGTGTGGGATCCGCCGTGGAACCCCAACATGATCTCGCCCGAAGGCAAAGTCCGACTCGGCATGGCCTGACGCGACGGCGTACTACTAGTTGCGTACGACCGGCACCGGTTGCAGCATGTGCCGGATGCCGCCGGTCGACGTCGATCTCGCTGCGTGTCGGAACTGGTTTCATCGTAACCGCGAGCGCTCCCGGGCGTGGTTCGATCTCCTGACGCCAGAGGCCTATCGCGCCCAACCGATCGCGCTGCGCCATCCCGTCGTGTTCTACGAAGGGCACGTCGCCGCGTTCAACGTGAATACGCTCGTGAAGCGCGGCTTCGAGCGTCCCGGCGTGGATGCCGACCTGGAGGTCCTGTTCGAGCGGGGCATCGACCCGAGCGAAGTCGGCGGGCCGCGCGCGGACGGGCAGGCCGAGTGGCCCTCACGATCGCGCGTGCTCGAGTTCGCGGCCGCGACCGATCGCGCCGTCGAGCGGGCGTTGGCGGATGACACACTCCTGCGCGACGACCACCCCATCCTGCGCGGTGGGCTCGGGCTCTTCACGATCCTCGAGCACGAGGCGATGCACCACGAGACGTTGCTCTACATGTTCCATCGGCTGCCGACCGCGGCGAAGCATCGGCCGGTTGGCTACCGCCCGGTGCTCGGCGGTGAGCCGCCGACGCCGACGATGGTCGAGGTCGCCGCGGGGCGGGTGACGCTCGGCGTCGATCCCGATCGCGTGCCCTTCGCCTGGGACAACGAGCTCCACAGCATGACCGCCGACGTGCCGGCGTTCGCCATCGACGTGTACGACGTCACCAATCGGGACTTCCTCGCGTTCATCGAGGACGGTGGCTACGCCGACGCGTCGCTCTGGTCGCCGGACAATTGGGCGTGGCGCGAACGCGAAGGCATCGAGTATCCGACGTTCTGGGCTCGGCGTGACGGGCGTTGGTTCTGGCGTGGGTTGTTCGACGAGATGCCGCTGCCGCCTGCCTGGCCCGTGTATGTCAGCCACGCCGAGGCCGAGGCGTTTGCGCGCTGGAAGAGCCTGCGGCTCCCGACCGAGGCCGAATACCATCGTGTGGCCTTCGGCTCCCCCGACGGTCGCGAGCGTGCGATGCCGTGGGGGGAGGCCCCTCCGAGTGCGCGCCACGGCAATTTCGATCTGCAGCACTGGGATCCCGTTCCGGTGGGTTCGTCGCCGGCAGGCGCGAGCGCGTGGGGCGTGCACGACCTCGTCGGCAATGGCTGGGAGTGGACCTCGACGGTCTTCGCGCCGTTTCCCGGCTTCGAGCCGACCGCGTCCTATCCGCAATACTCCGCGGACTTCTTCGATGGAGGGCACTACGTGATGAAAGGCGCTTCCCCTGCCACGGCCGCCGCGATCGTGCGGCGCAGTTGGCGCAATTGGTTCCGGCCTCGCTATCCCTATCCCTATGCCACCTTCCGGTGCGTGCGCGGATGAGCCGCCCGGCGGAAGCACGACCGATCGCGTCGGCGCGCGGCGCGGCGCTGGACGACGCCCGGCATGATTTTCTGGCCGACGTCCGCCGCGATCTCCAGTTGCGGCCACGCCAACTGCAGTCGAAGTATTTCTACGACGCGCTCGGATCGCAGCTCTTCGAGGCGATATGCCAACTGCCCTGGTACCGCATTCCGCGCGCCGAACGGTCGTTGCTCGCCGCGCACGCGGAGGGTATTGGGGCGGCGCTTCCCGATCTGACCACGATCGTCGAGCTCGGGTGCGGGAGCGGAACCAAGCTTGCGCTCTTCGTCGAGAGCATGCGCCGCGCGCGGCCGATCCTCGTCCGCCTGGTCGACATTTCTCCCATGGCGCTCGAGCTCTCGGCGCGCACTCTCGGTCGACTCTCGCACGTGTCCGTCGTCGGGCATCGCGCGCCGTACGGTCCGGGCTTGCGTGACGCCGTGGCGCGCCGACCGCCGCAAGGGTCGATGCTCGTGCTCTTTCTCGGGTCGAACATCGGCAACTTTCATCCAGTGGCGGCGGCGGAGTTCCTCCATGAGGTCCGGACGAGCCTCCGGCCGGGAGACGGGTTTTTGCTGGGCGCCGATCTCGTGAAGCCCGAAGCGGAGATGCTCCGCGCCTACGGCGACCCGATCGGTGTGACGGCGGCCTTCAACAAGAACCTCCTGGAACGCATCAATCGCGAGCTGGGCGGCGATTTCGACCTCGATGCGTTCGATCACGTACCGCGTTGGAACGCGGCGGCCAGCCGTGTCGAGTCGCATCTGGTGAGCCGGCGCGATCAGCTGGTGACCATCGCCGCTGCCGACCTCGTGGTGCCGTTCGCGAATGGCGAGAACATCTGGACCGAGAGCTCCTACAAATACGAGCCCGAGGGATTGGAAGAGATGGGCCGCACGGCCGGCTTTGCGTGCGGCGGCCAGTGGATCGAGCCGACGGCGCGGTTCGCCCTCACGCTCTTCACCCCCGACTGATCGCGCTCAGAGAAACGCGGCGAAGACGGAGTCCGCGAGCAGCAAGCCCCGCTCGCTGAGCACGAGGCGACCGTCGTGCTCTGCGAGCAAGCCGTCACCGAGAAAATCCGCCACCTCGGGATGCACCTCCGAGAGCGGACGGCCGAAGCGCTCGGCGAACTCGTTCGGGTCGATGCCGACGTTCTCGCGCAGACCGAGGAAGACGAACTCGGCGGCGGCCGTGTCGAACTCCAACGTCTCGCCGCCGACCGAAGGGTCGCCGCGGGTGACCGCCGCGATGTAGCGCTCGGGAATGCGCTCGTTCGACCAGCGTCGGCCCCAGCCCGGGACGTGCGCGTACGAATGCGCACCGGCACCGAGCCCGAGATAGTCGACGCCGCGCCAGTAGCTCTGATTGTGGCGGGCTTGATGACCGGGCTGCGCGAAGTTCGAGATCTCGTATTGGGCGTAACCGGCCGCCGCCAAGGCCTGGCGCACGTGCTGGTACATCCAGAGCTCGTCCTCGTCGTCGAGCGCCGTCAGTGCGCCGCGGGAACGCAGCGTGTGGAAGGGCGTTCCCGGCTCGTACGTGAGGTTGTAGGCCGAGATGTGCTCGGGCGCCCACGTGAGCACCTCGGCGACGTCGGCGGCCCACGCGTCGCGGGTCTCGCCCGGGACGGCGAAGATGAGATCGAGATTCAGATCGTCGAAGCCGGCGGACCGGGCGGCGCGAATGGCGGCGCGCGCATCGTCGGGACCGTGCGCGCGGCCGAGCGTGGTGAGCAGTGCCGGTTGGAACGACTGGATGCCGAACGACAACCGCTTCACGCCTGCGGCGCGGAAGCCGGCGAGCCGTTCGCGCTCGACGGTCCCGGGATTGGCTTCGAGTGTGATCTCGAGATCGGACGCGAGCGGGCAGGTGCCGGCCACGCCGTCGAGGATGCGTCCGATCGTCGCGGGCTGGAACAACGACGGCGTGCCGCCGCCGAAGAAGATCGTCGCGACCTCGGCCCCCGCAAAGGGCGCCGCTACCGTGTGGAGCCGAAGCTCGGCGAGCAGGGCGTCGGCGTACGCGTCCTCGGGCCAGCTCGTCGACGCATAGGAGTTGAAGTCACAGTAGGGGCACTTCACCTGGCAGTACGGGATGTGGATGTAGAGCGAGAACCGACCGGCGGTCATGGCGAGACCAGGCGCGCGAGGAAATCGGGGAGATCGAAAATCGAAGCGATCGCCACGTCGTCGGTACCAGGTGTCGCGCTGCCGACGAGAATCGTCCGCATGCCGAGCGCCCGTGCCGTCGCGAGGTTGTCGGGCCGGTCGTCGAGGAACACGCACGCGGACCCCTCGACGCCGAGTCGCGTGAGCACCGTCTCGAAAGCCGCACGCGCCGGCTTCGGCACGTAGGCGACGCACTCCAGGCTGAAGACCTCGGAAAAATGCTCGCGGACTCCGAGGCACGCGAGAACATTTTCGGCATGCGCCGTCGAGCCGTTGGTGAAGATCACTTTGGGGAGGGGAATCGCTGCGAGCATCGCGTCGAGCGCCGGGTCGGCTTCCAGCAACTCCTCGACGGCAATGGTGTGCACGTCAGCCAGAAAGTCGTCGGGCTCGACCGCATGGTGCAGCATCAGCCCGCTCAGCGTCGTACCGTGTTGATCGCGGTAGCGCGCGCGCAGCTCGCCCGCGACCTCGGGCACCAGGCCAAGGCGCTCGATCATGAAACGGTTGATGCGCTCGTCGACACGATCGACCACGCCTCGACTGGGAGGATACAGGGTGTTGTCGAGGTCGAAGATGAGGTGGGTGAACAGCACGCCCCCCGTTCAGGCTGCGGAGCGTCGTCGTGGCGCCGCGTACTTCCGCATCACCGCCGTCACCACGCCCCGCACCTCGACGTCGCTGGCGCGCACCAGCGTGGGTTGCAGCGCGTCGTTGGCAGGCTGCAATCGGATCATGCCGGCCTTCTCGCGGTAGAAGCGCTTGACGGTGGCTTCACCGCGGACCAGGGCGACGACCATGTCGCCGTTGTCGGCCTGATTGCGCGATTGAACGACGACGTAATCGCCGTCGAGGATGCCTTCTTGGACCATCGACGTACCCTTCACGCGCAGCACGAACGTCTCCCCGCGCCCGACCAGCTCCTCGGGCACCGAGATCGTATCGGTCTGTTCGATCGGCTCGATCGGCACTCCGGCCGCGACGCGTCCCACCAGCGGCAGCTCGATGGCCGTCGCACGACGCTGTTGCGGCACGACCTCGAGCGCACGGCTCCGATTCCATTTGCGGCGGATCATGCCTTTGCGTTCGAGGTTGGTGAGATGCTTGTGGATGGTCGCGAGTGAGCTCAGACCGAAGTGCTGGCCGATCTCTTCGAGTGTCGGCGCGTAACCGGCCTTGAGGATGTACGCGTCGAGATAGTCCACCAACTCCTTCTGCCGCTTGGTCAGCATCGGACTCGTCATGCTCGTGACCCTCCCATCGCGGAGCGCATACTGAAGCGAAAGAAAGGCGAAGTCAACGTCGCTAACGACCGGATCGTTGAAAGCGGGTGACCGCACGGTTGTGGTCCGCGAGCGTAGTCGAGAACTCGTGCGAGCCGTCATTGCGCGACACGAAATAGAGGGCCGGCGAATCGGCCGGGGCAAGCGCCGCGTCGATCGCGGCGAGGCCGGGGTTGGCAATCGGACCGGGGGGCAAGCCGCGCGCGACGTACGTGTTGTAGGGCGACGGATTGGCGAGGTCGGCGCGCGTCAGGTCGCCGTCGAACGCGGGGAGCGAGTAGATCACGGTCGGATCGCTCTGCAGCGGCATGCCGATGCGGAGGCGATTCGCGAATACGGCGGCGATCAGGGGTCGCTCCGACGCCTTGCCGGTCTCTTTTTCGATGATCGATGCGAGCGTCAGGACCTCGTTCACGGTCAGGTGTCGTTCGTGCGCACGGCGATGGTGCGCGGCGTCGAAGCGGTCGTGAAAGCGGCGCACCATGGTGCCCAGCACTGCGCTCGGCTCCTCCGGTGGGAGGAACCGATAGGTGTCGGGGAAGAGGAATCCTTCGAGCTGCGGCCCGGGCACCCCCGCCGCGAGCAAGAATTCAGGATCGGAGGCGAGGCACCGGAAGCTCTCCGCGCTGCCGAGCCCGCGCGTCGCCAAGAGGTCGGCGATTTCACGGACTGTCAGGCCTTCGGGGATCGTCACCTCGATCGGCTCGACGCCCGCGGCGAGGCGCGTCAGGACGCCACTCATGTCGGTCGCCGTCTCGAAGTGGTACGTGCCCGGTTGGATGCTTCGGTCGCGCCCAGCCCCGCGCGCCCAGAGGCGCAAGACGAGGGCACTCTGCACGACGCCGGCAGCCTCCAAGCGCTGGGCGATCTCGGTGAAACCCGCGCCCTCGCGGACCACGACCGTGACGCCGTTCGGTGGTAGCGCGGGAGCGCTGCGGAGGCTCGTCCACGCGAGCGTCGCGACCGCGCCGAGGAGTCCGAGAACGACGATCAGCGTGAGGAGTCGTAGACGCATGAGCTCGCGTGTCGCAGGGCGGGCGCGACCCTAACAGCGTCGCGCCGCGACTCGCAATGCGCTGTCGGCTCTCGCATGTCACTCGGCTTGACATCACGCACACCGGTAGGCAGGGTCGCCCCCACGTCTCGCTCCCCCTGGGGCGTTTCCGAGTCGTAGCGGATGGACGGATCACCTTCGACATTGCGGCCGTTATGGTCGGGTGCACTGGCGGCGCTTCTCGCGCTGGCCGTCCTGAGCGGCGTGCCAGTGACGCTGGCGTCCGGTGACCTCCTCGCCGACGCGCACGAAAAGAGCCGCGGCATCGCCGAGTCGGGCTCGACCGTACCGGGCGACGATGGGGCCAAGGTTCGTCATTTGGTGAGTGACGGCGAGACGTTGGCCGGGATCCTCGCGGAGCACGGCCTACCGGCCGCGGAAGTCAAAGCCTGGGAGCAGGCGGCGGCGACGGCCTTCGACCTCGGCAGCATCCGGCCCGCCCACGCCGTCGAGCTGACCTTCGGGAAGAATCAGGGCCGTCTCCTCGGTCTCGAGTACGAGATCGATCCCCACTCCGTGCTGAGCATGCGGCTCGTCCACGGGCAGATCAAAACGAACCTGAAGGCGATGCCGCAGCTCGCGGCCGTCCGCGGGTTCGCGGGTCGCGTCGAGGCGAGCCTCGCAACCTCTGCGACGGCGGCCGGTGTGCCGGTGCAAATGATCTCCGAGCTCGCCGATCTCTTCGGGTGGGAGCTCGACCTCCAACAAGACGTGCATCGCGGAGACGAGTTCCGTCTCCTCTATGCCGAGCTCGCCGACGACGACGGCGGCTCGCCTCGGCCGGGCGACATTCTCGCCGCTGAAATCACGAGTGGTGGGCGTACCCGCACGGCCATTCGCTTCGAGAACGACGACGGCGAAACCGAGTACTACGATCTCGACGGCCGCGCCCTCGGGAAGCAGTTTCTGAAGTATCCGGTCGAGTACCGGAAGATCACGTCCAACTACACCGGTGCGCGGTTCCATCCGGTGTTGCGTCGTTTGCGGCCCCATCGCGGCGTCGACTTCTCGGCGCCGGCCGGGACTCCGGTCCGCGCCGTGGCGAACGGCGTGGTGACCTTCGCCGGCCGCAGCGGCGCGTACGGCAACCAGATCGAGATCGAGCATCAGCAGCCGTACGCGACCTCGTACTCGCACCTGCAGCGCTTCGCGCGAAACTTGAAGACCGGTGAGATCGTCCGGAAGGGGCAGGTGATCGGGTACGTCGGAAGTAGCGGCATGGCGACGGGGCCGCATCTCCACTTCATGCTCTTCGAGAACGGCACGTACGTGAATCCACTCGCGGTGAAGCTGCCCTCGGATGAGCAGATCTCGGGCGCGCGGTGGAAGCGTTTCGCGCGGCTGCGGAGCGATCTCGTCGCCCGCCTGGCGAGCCTCGGGAGCGCCGTCGAGCTGCACTCCCTCTCGCTGTCGCCGGTCTCGCTTCTCGAGCTGCTGCGGCCGCACTCGGCGTCGTCGATCCACTGATCCGGAGTGCGCGAATGCGGGTCGGCTTTCCGGGCGCGAAGCCGCGTCTCTTTGGTCACCGCGGAGCCGCCGGCGTCGCCCCCGAGAATACGTTGCCGTCGTTTCGGCGTGCGCTTGCCGACGGCGTCGACGTCTTCGAGCTCGACGTCCACGCGACGCGCGACGGCGAGGTCGTCGTCCTCCACGATCCGACGCTCGAGCGGACGACCGACGGCGTCGGTCGGATCGCTTCCCTGAGCTTCGCGGAGCTCGCCCAGCTCGATGCCGGGCATGGCTTCTCCCCTGACGGTGGCAAGACGTTTCCGTTCCGCGGTCAGGGCATTCGCGTCCCGCGGCTGACCGAGCTCATCCGGGAGTTTCCGGAGATCCCGCTCAACATCGAGATCAAGAGCGAGGGGGAGGCGGTCGTCGCCGCCGTCGTCCGGATCGTGCAGGCGGCGCGAGCGCGCATCGTGCTCGCGGCCGAGCACGACAGCATCATGCAGGCGATCCGCGCCGCCGCCCCCGAGATCCCGACGAGCCTCGCGACGCTGGAGGTCGCCGATTTCATCGGCGCGCTGCAGGCGGGGACGGAACCGAAGATCCCTGACGGCGCCGTCGCGTTGCAGATCCCGCCGCGGTACGGCGACACGACTCTCGTCGACGCGGCGAGCGTCGCTGCCGCGCACCGGCTCGGCGCCGAAATCCACGTCTGGACCATCAACGATCCCGCCGAAGCCCGTCGGCTCCTCGATCTCGGCTGCGATGGCATCATGACCGATCTGCCGCACCTCATCGCGCCGGTGATCGGCGAACGGCGCAGGTCGAGCTGACGTTGCGCAGACGTCGCACGCGGCTCGCCGGCCTGCTCGTGGCGGTCGTCGCGGCGCTCCCCGCGTTCGCGGACGAGCGGGTCGACATCACGGCGACGGACGGGGTCCAGCTGATCGGCCACCTGGCGGGTACGCACGGTCCCGGCGTCGTGCTCGTGCCGGGTCCCGATGGCGACGGGCGCACCTTGGAAGGCCCCGCCACGATTGTCGCGGCACGCGGCTTCCGCGTGCTGCGCTTCGATCTCCGCGGCCACGGTGATTCCGACGGCCCCGCCGACCCGGCCGCAATCGAGCGCGACGCCGAGGGCGCGTTTCGCTACATGATCGGCCGCAAAATTCGTCCGACCTATCTCGTCAGTGCAGCGACCAGCGCGGCCGCCGCCGCGGCCGTCGCTGCACGCGTGTCAGCGGACGCCATCGTGATCGTCGGCAGCCCGGTCGCGATGCCCTCACTGCCCGCACCCGTGCGCATCGTGACGATGCCAGGTGAGCTGAGCGGAACCCTCGTGCCGGGGGTGCTCGCGCTCGAGCTGCACAAGCTCGCGCAGCCGCCCGCCGAGGACGCAGAAACCGCTAGCTGCGGCGTTCGCGCGCCGGTCACTCCATCGAAGCGCGGACGACGCGGATCGTGTTCAGGATCGAGCGGTGCAGTACTTGGTTCGACGCGATCAATCCGGGGAGCAGCGTGTCCCGGTTGTTGAACCGGATCGCGCGGCCGTCGGGGTCCGTTACCATGCCACCCGCTTCCGCGACGAGCAGGGCGCCGGCACAGACGTCCCACTCGTTCTTCGGCGTGAGCGTGAACGTGGAGTCGTGGCGGCCGGCGGCAACGAGCGCGAATTTGTAGGCGACGCTACCCTGGAGCTCGACCTTCATCAGCGATTGAAACGGCTCCCATTCGCCACGCGCTTCCTCGCTGCGGCTCGCGAGCACGCTCGCGTGGCGCAGGTCGTTCTGGTTGCTGACGTGGACGGCGGTGCCGTTCAGCATCGTGCCGCCGCCTTTCGACGCCCAGAAGAGCTCGTCACGCACCGGGTTGTACTCGACCGCGACGCGCGGGGTCCCGTCTTCGACGAGCGCGATGCACACACAGAACTCGGGAATCTCTCCGATGAACTCTTTCGTGCCGTCGAGCGGATCGATGATCCAGACACGCTTCTGCTTCAGTCGTTCGGCGGAGTCGACGGTTTCTTCCGACAGCCAACCGTCGTCCGGGAACGCGCCGAGGATGGTCGATTTCAGGACCTCGTTGGACTCGAGATCGGCCACGGTCACCGGATTGTCCGCGCTCTTTTCGGCGACGCGATAGTTGCTGCCGTAGTAGCGCATCAAAACCTGGCCGGCGGCTTTCGCTGCGCCGCGGGCGACCTCCAGCTCGTGTTCCATCGTCGGCATCACGTCACTTTCTCTGGCCAAGGGGGAAGCGTCGCGCGGTCGTTGCCATAGGGTTCGCTTCGCCCTCGCCGATCCCGTGCGTAACGACCGGGCTTGGTTAGCATCTTTGTCGCGGCGAGACCAAGAGGGGCGACGCGGGAATCCGCATGCGAAGTCGAAAGTACGTTGACATGATTCGCGCCACGCCGGTATCGTTTGCGCACTCATTCTGTCCGTAGTTTCGGCTGTTCCCACCTTTCGAAATGACCTCTTCCCTCTCTCGCATCTGGGCCCTCGTGCTCGCGTTCGGTCTGACGCTTGGCGCTGCGTCGCGCGCCGACGCGGTGACTGCGAGCTGTGTCGGCAACACCCCGCTGCAGAACACCCAGAACGTGCTCTGTGGCAACGGCGTCTGCACCGCGGCGCTCGTGCGCTTGACGACGCCGATCGACGTCACGAGCGGCGGCTGCGACTTCGACCTGGGCGGGCGCGATCTCGCGATCGAGAAGCTCTTCCAGATGAGTGGCAACGCCTACATCAAAGTCGTGAACGCCAAGAACATCACGGTCGCCGGCGCGGGACGTCTGCAGTCGACCGGGGATTTCTACAAGCCCGACGGCTACATCACGCAGGGCGGGCTGATCTCCTTGACCGCGACCGGCACGATCACCGTCGACGGAACTGCCTCCCTCGACGTCAGCGGCGACGGCGGCGGGGTGCTCCTGTTGGATGCCCTCGGCAGCATCTCGTTCACGGGCGGCAGCCCGGTCGTCAAGGCGAACGGCATCAGCTCGTTCGCCGATCTCGGCGATCGCTACACCGACGGCGGTGAGCTGACGGCGGTTTCGCGCAACGGCGGTATCCTCGTCGACGGCGAGTTGTCGCTCACCGGCCAGAATGGCGGCACCGGCGGCATCGTCGACCTGCAGGGTGCGGTGAACGTCGAAATGCGAAAACAGGTCGATCTGAGCGGTGGCGGCGGCGGCGGCGGCGAGATCATTCTGACCGCCGGCGACGACGTGCTCGTCAAGCGCTCGATCAACTGCGACAGCTCGGTCGGTGGCGGCGACGGCGGCTCGATGTCCTTTGCCGCGGGTGAGGATGGCATCGGCGGCATCAAGGCAGGTGGCCAGCTCCTCATCGACGGCGACAGCACCATCGGCCTCACCCTGCGGGGGAGCTCGACCGACACGTTCGGCGGCTACGGGGGCAGTCTCGATGCCACCTCCTTCGGCCTCATTCTGTTCGACAACGTCACCCTCCGCCTCGACGCTGCCACCAACTTCGACGGCGACGGTGGCTATCTCACGATCGATTCGAGCGACGCGGACTACTATGGCGTCAATGCGCTCGACGGCGATCTGAAGTTCACGGGCGGGTTGATCTCGATGACCAGCGGAAACACGGGCGGTGACGGGGGCGCCATCGATCTTACGGCTGGCCGAGACCTCGTCATCACGGCGGACATCGGCGTCAATGGCTTCGTTACCGGTGGCGACGTCGCCGGGACGTCCGGACGCGCCACCGTGCTGGGCGGCGCGATCAACAGCCAGGGCGGACCACCCAACGGGTCCGGCGACGGCGGCTACATCGACTTCGAGTCGGGGCTCGGCTCCGATGAGGGTGGCCTCGGGACGCTCAGCGTCGCGAAGAACATCTCGGCTTTCGGTGGCGCGGCGAGCGGCGGCGGACAGTCGATCACGTTGTCGGGCTGCAAGGTGAGCGTCGATCCCAACGTGAAGATCGACGGGCACGCCGGCGTGAACGCCAACAACTTCTTCGGCGGGTCTGACATCGAGCTCATCTCGCGTCGCCCGATGGCGATCGGCAACTCGTCGCAGTATCTCGCGAATCCCGGGGGCTCGAATACGTTGTCGTACCCCGCCGGCCAGAATCCCGTGATCGGCAGCAACGTCGTCTTCAACCCGGCCAAGGTCGACAACCTGATCGTGGACCGGGGACCCAATTGCCCGGTCTGCGGCGATGGGATCCGGCAATTCGGCGAGCCGTGTGACAAGGGACTCGCTGCCGATGGCGCATGCTGTAACGCCACCTGCGACGCCTTCACGTGCCCGACCCCGACCGTCACCGCGACGCCCACCAGCACCAGGACCGCAACCCCAACCCGCACGGCAACGCCGACCAGGACGGCGACGGTCACCGCGACCGTGACGAACCAACCGACGAGCACGATCACGCCGGTTGCGACCAACAATCCGCAAGTCACGGCGACCGCGTCGATCAACCCGACACCGGGGACGACGGCCACGTCGACGCCCGTGGCGAGCGCGACGGCGACTCCGATCACCACCGCGACGGCAACGGTGACGGCCACCGCGACGCCGACAGCCACGGCGACGCCGGCGGCGACCGCGACCGCGACGCTGACGGTGACCCCGAACCTCACCGCCACGGCCACGCCGACCCCGACGGTGACACCGACCCTGACGCCCGAAGTCACGGCCAGCGCCACCGCCGGCGGTACCCCGGTTGCCACTGCGACGCCCACGCCCACGGCCATCCCGACGCCCGTTGCCACCGCGACGGCCGTCCCCCACGCGCTGAACGGTCTTGCCGACGCCACGGCGGCAAAATTGGCCACCAAGTGTCAGGCCGCGATCGGCAAGGCCGGCGTCTCCTTCTTGACGCTGCGCTTGAAGCAGCTCGACACGTGTACGCAGGGCATCCTGAAGTGCGTGCAGACCAAGCCCGGCGATGCGGCCTGTGTCACCAAAGCCAAAGGCAAGTGCGTCGCGTTGCAGGGTGCGGCCGCGGCCGCGCGTGCGAAGCTCGTGTCGTCCGTGCAGGCGAAATGCGGTGGTGCGCTCGTGGCACCGGAAAATCTCCGCGGCGCCACCGGACTCGGGTACGACGGCCTCGACGCCGATTGCGCGACCGAGCTCGGCCACCCGGCCGCCAACGCGGCGGACGTCGCCGAGTGCATCGCCCGCCGATACGCCTGCCGTTCGAACGGCCTCTACTCCACGCAGTCCCCGCGTGCCGGCGAGTTGCTACGAATCGCGGGCGTCGGCGCGGAGGCCGACGGGTGTTTGCCCGACTACGCCGGTGACGGCGAGGACGTCGGCGATCCGGTGCTGGGGAAGGTTCTGCAGGGATGCGCGTCGACCATCACCAAGGCCGCGACCAGTTTCATCGGCAAGAAGCTTTCGGGCCTGACGAAGTGCGTCGACAAGGTCTTCAGCTGCATCCAGACCAAGCCCGGCGACGCCGCATGTCTCACCAAGGCCGACCAAGCCTGCGGCAAGGAAGCGGCCAAGATCGCGGCAGCGCGGGCCAAGATCGCTCCGGCGATCGACAAGAAGTGCGGCGGCATCGACTTCAACGTGCATCTGCTGCCGCCCCGTGCGGCGAACCTGGCGGCGTTGGTCGCGACGCTTCCCGGCTCGGATACGCTCGAGAATTTGACGAACTACGAAACGGCGCTCCGTCTCCGTCACGAGTGCGCGGCCGAGGATCTGCTGCGATCCATCGCCCCGCGGGCCGAGGTGCTGCTCGAGGCCTTCGCGCCCGCGCTCGCGCTGCCGAGCGCTGCCTGTTCCGTTCCGTGAGCCGCTGACGTAACCACAGCCGCGTGGACCGTCTCGTCATCCTGCTCGCGAGCGGCGCCTACGTCGGCTACATCCCGGTCGCGTCGGGCACCTTCGGGTCGCTCCTCGCCTTGCCGCTCCTGGTCGCATTGGCGGGGGTGACCTGGCCGCCGGCCGTCACGGTCGCGCTGATCGTCGCGGCATCGGTGCTCGCCATGCCGGTGTGTGGTCGGGCCGGCCGAATCTATGGGCAGGCCGACAGCTCGCGGATCGTGCTCGACGAGATCTGCGGCATGCTCATCGCGGGTGCCTTCCTACCCGTGACCTTTGGGACACTCGGCCTGGCGTTCCTGGCCTTCCGGCTGTTCGACATCGTGAAACCGTTCCCAGCGGGGCATTTCGATCGCCACGTCAAGAATGGCTTCGGAGTCGTCGCGGACGACCTGGTCGCGGGCATCTACGCCAACCTCGTGGTACGGGTGCTCACATGATCGACGCCGTCATCATCAGTACCGGTGACGAGCTCACCACCGGGCGGACCACCGACACCAACGCGGGCTTCATTGCCGATCGCCTGCTCGGGCTCGGCATCGATGTCGTCGCGGTGTTGACCGTTGGCGACCGCCCGGAGCGCTTGCAATGGGCGTGGCGCGAGGCGCTGAAGCTCGGGCACGTCGTGATCGCGACCGGCGGACTCGGACCGACCGCCGACGATCTCACGACCGAAACTGTCGCCGCGCTTCTCGGCCGCCCGATCGTTCACGACGCCGAGGTCGCGGAGCGCATTCGCGAGCTCTTCCGGCTCTTCAATCGCGTCATGCCGGAGAACAATCTGAAGCAGGCCGCTTTTCCCGAGGGAGCGATCATCGTCCCGAACGGCCTCGGGACGGCGCCGGGATATCGCGTCGAAATCGGGCCGCCGGAGGATCGCCGCCATCTCGTGGTGCTGCCGGGCGTGCCGCGCGAGATGAAGCCAATGCTCACCGACACCGTCGTACCCTGGCTCGGCAATCTGATTGGCGCGGCGCAGGTGGGGCATCGAACCTTCCAGACGTTTGGCATTAGCGAGTCGGGTCTGGACGAGATCATCGCCGGCATCCCGGGGGAGGGACGCTGGTCCTTTCGCGCCAACTTCCCGGAGGTTTCGGTGCGCGTCGTCGTGCGCGGTGACGACGTCGAGAGCCGGCTGGAGGCGTTTGGACGCGAGGTGCACGCGCGCCTGGGCCAGTACATCTACGGCGAGGGCGACACGAGCATGGAGCGCGTCGTCGGGGAGCTCCTCGCCACGTCGGCGACGACCGTCGCGTTCGCGGAGTCGTGCACGGGTGGGCTGGTGTCGCACCGCCTGACCAACGTGCCCGGCTCGTCGGCGTACTTTCGCGGCGGCATCAACGCCTACGCCAACGAGGTGAAGCACCAGCTGCTCGGCGTGCCCGAGCAGCTGCTCGGCACCCATGGCGCCGTCAGCGAAGAAGTCGCGGGGGCCATGGCGGAGGGCGCGCGCCGGGCCGTCGGGACGGCGCTCGCCGTCGGCGTCACCGGCATCGCTGGTCCCGATGGTGGCAGCGCGGAGAAGCCGGTTGGCACGGTGTGTTTCGGCCTCGCGGTGGCGGATCGACCGACGGTCACCCGGCGCTATCAGCTCTGGGGCAACCGCGAGTGGGTGAAGCTCTTGTCGTCGCAGATCGCGCTCGATTGGGTGCGCCGCCATCTGCTCGGGCTCCCGTTGCTCGAGATCGGGCGCCGCGGCGCGGTGCCGACCGAGCCCAAGAGCGAGAGCGTCGCGCCGGGCTGAGTTGCGACGACCATGCTGCCGATCGCCGACGCGGCGCGCGTGCGGAGCTTCATCGCGATCAGTCTCGCCGAGCCAGCGCGCGCGGCCGTCGTTGCCTACCTCGATCGACTGCGGGCCACGGTCGAGGGCGTGGCCTGGACGCGACCCGAGCATCTCCACCTCACCCTCAAGTTCCTGGGTGACGTCGACGTCGCTCGTATCCCGGTGCTCGGCGAGCGGTTGCGGACGGTCGCGGCTGCGACAGGGCCGTTCACGCTGCGGGTCGCGGGCGTCGGTGTGTTTCCGAGTCTGGCCCGTCCGCGCGTGCTCTGGGTCGGCGTCGTGGCGCCCGTGCTCCTGACGCTGAGTGACGGCGTCGAGCACGCCTGCCGCGCCGAAGGCTTCGCGCCGGAGCCCCGCGCGCTCCGCCCGCACGTGACGCTCGGACGCGTGCGGGATGGCGGTCGGGGTGGCAAGCCGGATCTCGGCTTCCTCGCGAGCGATGGGGATCGTGAGCTCGGGTCGTCGCCAGTCGCCGACCTCGTGCTCTTCCAGAGCGAGCTGCGATCCGATGGTGCGCGGCACACGGCGCTCGTCACGTTGCCGCTCGGCACTGCGACCTGACGGATTTTCTTGACCATCGCTCGTGATTCGCCTAATCTTCGCCCCAGCCAAGCGGGTCGCAATTGGGGCGCATCTGCAGGGGAAGTCGGCTCGTGGGTGACGATCCGACAGCGGTTGCCAGACGGATATTCGTAGCGCCGGCATTCGGTGTACGACGCCGGTAACGAACGGTTAAGAGCACTCGCATCACATCAGCGGTGAAAGGGAGGGGTATGGCCACTTCAGCAGTAGAGGTTGGGAGCAATCGTGATCGCGCGATCGATCTCGCGGTTAGCCAGATCGAAAAGCAATTCGGCAAGGGCGCCATCATGAAGCTCGGCGAAGACGCGCTCATCCGCGACGTCGAGACCATCTCGACCGGCTCGCTCGGGCTCGACCTGGCGCTCGGCGTCGGCGGCTTGCCGCGTGGTCGCGTCGTCGAGATCTACGGTCCGGAGTCGTCGGGTAAAACCACGCTCGCGCTCCAGGTGATCGCGCAGGCGCAGAAGAAGGGCGGCGTCTCCGCCTTCATCGACGCCGAGCACGCGCTCGACGTGACCTACGGCCGGAAGCTCGGCGTCCGCACCGAAGATCTGCTGATCTCGCAACCCGACAACGGCGAGCAGGCGCTCGAAATCGCCGAAACCCTGGTGCGCAGCGGCGCCATCGACGTGCTGGTCGTCGACTCCGTCGCCGCCCTCGTGCCGCGCGCCGAGATCGAAGGCGACATGGGCGACCCGCAGATGGGCCTCCAAGCAAGGCTCATGTCACAAGCGCTGCGCAAGCTCACCGGCACCATCGCCAAGTCCAACACCATCGTCATCTTCATCAACCAGATTCGCATGAAGATCGGCGTCATGTTCGGCAACCCCGAAACCACGACCGGTGGCAACGCCCTCAAGTTCTACTCGTCGGTCCGACTCGACATCCGTCGCATCGCCGCCATCAAGCAGGGCGACCAGATCGTCGGCAACCGCACCAAGGTCAAAGTGGTGAAGAACAAGGTGGCACCGCCGTTCCGCGAGGCCGAGTTCGACATCCTCTACGGCACCGGCATCTCCAAGGAAGGCGAGCTGGTCGACATCGGCTCCGAGCTCGGAATCGTAGAGAAAAGTGGCGCCTGGTACTCGTTCAATGGCGAGCGGATCGGTCAGGGCCGTGAGAATACGAAAGAGTTCCTCAAGGAGAACCGAGAAACGGCCGATGTCATCGAGCGGAGGGTCCGGGAGAAGTGCGGCCTTGCTACTCCGTCCAATGGCGGAACTGGAGAGAGCGCGGCCTGACGGACAAACCGCATGGAACTTGACGAGATTCTCGAGCACGGCGTTTCGCTCGGGTCTTCAGACGTTCACCTCAAGGTCACCCGGCCGCCCATGTTTCGTACCCATGGGCGGCTGGTCCCTATGGAGGGCACTGAAGCTCTGACCGCCCAGGACATGGAGCAATTCCTGGGCAAGCTGCTCGACGAGCACCACCGCAGCCAATTGCGGGAAAGGCTGCAAGCCGACCTGGCGTACGCCAGCCCCGGCAACGGCCGGTTCCGTGTCAACATCTTCCACCAGCGTGGTGACATCAGCATCGCGCTCCGCGTGATTCCGCCGCAGGTGCGGACCATCCGCGATCTGAAGCTGCCGCCGGTCGTCGAGCAGGTGGCGCTCGAGCATCGCGGCCTGATCCTGGTCACCGGGACGACCGGTAGCGGCAAGAGCACCACGCTCGCGTCGATGATCCACCACATCAACACGACCCGGGACCGCCACATCATCACGGTCGAAGACCCGATCGAATACACCCACAGCGACGAGCTCTGCCTCATCAATCAGCGTGAGATCGGTTACGACACCAAGAGTTTTGCCGAGGCGCTCCGCGGCGCGCTGCGCCAGGATCCCGACGTCATCCTCGTCGGCGAAATGCGCGATCTCGAGACCATCGAGACCGCGATCCTCGCCGCCGAAACCGGCCACCTGGTCATGAGCACGCTGCATACGCTCGATGCCCGCGAGACGGTCACCCGTGCGATCTCGGCCTTCCCCGAGCATCAGCGCGATCAGATTCGCCTCATCCTCTCGTCGGTCATCAGGGGCATCATCAGCCAACGACTCGTGAAGCGAGCCGACGGGAAGGGCATGGTCCCCGCCGTCGAGGTGCTGCTGTCGACGGCACTCGTCCGCGAGTGCATCGCGCAGAAGGAAAAAACCCACGAGCTGACCGACGCAATCGCCCGCGGTCACGCGACCTACGGCATGCAGACCTTCGACCAGTCGTTGATGTCGCTCTTCCGCGAGGATCTCATCACCTACGAGGAAGCACTCGCCCAGGCGACCAATCCCGACGACTTCGCTCTCAAGGTCCGCGGCATCGCGTCCACCAGCGATGCGCGCTGGGATCAGTTCGACAAGCCTGACCGCGCCGAGAATGGCCAGGCAGCGGCGTTCAAGATCGACCGCTTCTAACCCCGGCGACACCTCGCCGGTGGAGAGCCCGGCGGGAGCGATGGCCGTCGCCGTGGCGTACCTGGCGCACGCCGCGCGCTCGCGCTCGGAGGTCGAGCGCCAGCTCCTGAGTCGCGGCGTCGACGCCGAGCTCACGGAGCAGACCCTCGCGACGCTCGCCGAGCGTGGCTACGTCGACGACGACGCCCTCGCCGAGCGCCGCGCCGAGGAGCTGATGCTGCGCAGGGGCTCCGGACGCCTGAAAGTGGCGCACGAATTGACTCGCAGGGGCCTCACCGATACCGTCATCGACCGTGCGATCGCCGGGGTGCTGGAAGACCGGAGCGAGGTCGCCCTCGGGCGCGCTGCTCTCGAGCGGCGCTTCGGGAAGCAGCCGCCGGCGTCGCGATCCGAACGGGCCAAGGCTTTTCGCTTTCTGATGGGTCGCGGGCATCCTGCAGACATCGTGAACGAGATTCTCGGAGAGGACGACTAGCGCCACGTGCCGACCGGTAGAGAGATTCGAGCGGGCTTCCTGGACTTCTTCGCGGCCCGTGATCATCGGGTGGTCAAGAGCGCTCCGATCGTCCCCGAGGGCGACCCCTCCCTGATGTTCACCAACGCGGGGATGGTCCAGTTCAAGCAGATCTTCCTCGGGCAAGCGGCGCCGAGCCATCCGCGCATCGCCGACTCGCAGAAGTGTCTCCGTCTCTCGGGCAAGCACAACGACCTCGAGGAAGTCGGCCGCGATACCTACCACCACACCCTCTTCGAGATGCTGGGGAACTGGTCGTTCGGGAACTACTACAAGCCCGAAGCGATCGAGTGGGCGTGGGATCTCCTGGTGAATCAGTGGCAGCTCCCCAAGGACAAGCTCTGGGCGACGGTCTACACGACCGACGACGAGGCGGAGCAACTCTGGAAGAAGATCACCACCGTCCCGCCGAGTCAGATTCGCCGCTTCGAGAAAGAGAACTTCTGGGAGATGGGGGAGACCGGTCCGTGCGGGCCGTGCTCCGAGATTCACCTGGATCGCGGCCCCGAAGCCTGCGACCGGAAGGGCGTCACCCACACCTGCGCCGTGAACGGCGACTGCGCCCGCTACATCGAGCTCTGGAACCTGGTCTTCATCCAGTACAACCGCGAGCCCGACCAGAGCTTACGTGAGCTGCCCTCGAAGCACGTCGACACCGGCATGGGTCTCGAGCGCATCGTCGCCGTCATGCAGGGCGTGCTCAGCAACTACGACACCGATCTCTTCCGCGGCATCATCGACGCGACCGAGGGATTGGCGAAGCGCCGCTACGGCGTCGATCCGGAAGCCGACATCTCGTTCCGCGTGATCGCCGACCACGCGCGTGCGGTCAGCATCATGATCGCCGACCACGTGCTGCCGTCCAACGAAGGTCGCGGCTACGTGCTCCGGCGCGTCCTCCGCCGTGCCGCCCGGCACGGCAAGATGATCGGGCTCGACGGCCCGTTCCTCACCAATCTGGTCGAAGCGGTCGCGGCGACGCTCGGTGACGCCTATCCCGAGCTGCGTGAGCGCCAGCCCTACATCGCCGAGGTGGTTCGCAGCGAAGAAAGCCGCTTCGCCGAGACGCTCGACAAGGGCCTCGGCCTGCTCGAAAGCGAGATCACCAAGCTGCCGACGACGGCCGGCGTGCTCCCGGGCGACGTCGCGTTCAAGCTCTACGACACCTACGGCTTCCCGCTCGATCTGACCGAAGACATCGTCCGCGGTCGTGGCCACGCGGTCGATGGTGCCGGCTTCACGAAGATGATGGAGGAGCAGCGCACCCGCGGCCGCGAAGCAAAGAAGTTCGTGTCGCAACGCGCCGGGGCCGGCGATCGGCGCTCCCGCTTCGTCGGCGATCGTATTTTCGAGTGGGAATCGACCATCACCGACGTGACGGCCGACGACGGCGAACGTCCCGGCGGCATCCGCGTCGGCGAAACCGCCGAGATCATCACCGAGGAGACGCCCTTCTACGGCGAGTCGGGCGGCCAGGTCGGCGACATCGGCACGATCGAAACCGCGCGGGGCGACAAGCTCGAGGTCGTCGACACCCTCCGCCACGGACCGGATCTCGTCGTGCATCGCGTCCGGGTGCTCGCGGGGAGCGTCGCTCCCGGCGATGCCGTGCGCCTCCGCGTCGACGAGCGCCGTCGCGAAGAGGTCCGGTTGAACCACTCGGCGACGCACCTCATGCACGGGGTCCTGCGCGAGCGGCTGGGGGATCACGTGCGGCAGGCGGGCTCGCTCGTCGCGCCCGAACGGCTCCGGTTCGATTTCAACCATACCGCCCCGATCTCCGCCGCCGACCTCGAGTCGATGGAAGATGAGATCAATGCCCGCATCCGCGCCAACGTCGAGTGTGTCGTCGAGGAGATGGCCTACGACGACGCGATCAAGCGCGGCGCGCTCGCGTTCTTCGGCGACAAGTATGGCGATCGCGTGCGGGTGCTGCAGATGGGGCCGTTTTCGGTCGAGCTCTGTGGCGGCACGCACGTGCAGCGCACCGGCGACATCGGGCTCTTCAAGTTCCGTAGCGAGAGCGGCGTCGCCGCTGGCGTACGGCGCATCGAGGCCATGACCGGCGGCGGCGCGCTCGATTGGGTGCAAGAGCGCGAGGAGCGTCTCCGCCAGATCGGCCACGCGCTGAAATCCTCGGAAGAGGAAGCGGTCGAACGGCTCGAGCGGTTGCTGGCGCAGAGTCGCGAGCTCGAGAAGCGCATCGAGAAGATGCAGCGCGACCAGGCCAAGTCGCAGAGCGGTGATCTCGTCTCGCAAGCGCGTGATCGCGACGGCGTGAAGGTGCTAGCGACGCGCGTCGACGGACTCGACGACAAAGCGCTGCGCGATCTCGCCGATCGGTTGAAGGAGAAGCTCGGTACCAGCGTGATCGCGCTCGGCGCGACCGACGGTGACAAGGTCACGCTCATCGCCACCGTCAGCAAGGATCTCACCAAGCGCTTCCACGCCGGCGAGCTGATCAAACGCATTGCCCCCGTCGTCGGCGGCAATGGCGGTGGCCGCCCGGATTTCGCGCAGGCTGGCGGCAAGGATCCGAGTAAGCTCGATGACGCGCTCGCGATGGTCTACGAGATCGTAGGATGAGGCCGCAGCCGCCCGCGCGCGTCGACGTCGCGCCGCCGGGAGAAAACGTCGCGGCGGCAAAGCGGACGCCACTGGTGACGGGCCCCGACGTCGTCCATCTCGAGTTCCAGGATCACCGCCTCTTCCACGACCTCCTCGGTCGTCAGGACGAGCACGTGAAGGCGATCGAGAAGGTCCTCGGCGTGCGCATCGGCATCGCGGGCAAGTCGATCTCGATCAGCGGCGACCAGGTCGAGCGCGAGCTCGCGGGCCGGGTGATGCACCAGCTCTACGGCGTGCTCGAACGCGGTCTGCCGGTCTATCCGAGCGACGTCGACTACGCACTTCGCATCCTCGCCAGCGATCACAACGCCAACATCCGCGACATCTTCCTCGACACCATCTACATCGCGGCCCAGAAGCGGGTGATCACGCCCAAGAGCATCATGCAGAAGGCGTACATCGACTCGATCCGCCAACACGACATCGTGTTCGCGGTCGGACCGGCTGGCACCGGCAAGACCTATCTCGCCATGGCGATGGGCGTCGCGGCGGTGTTGAAGCAGGAGTTCACGCGCATCATCCTCACGCGTCCCGCCGTCGAAGCCGGCGAGAAGCTCGGCTTTTTGCCCGGCGATCTCGCCGAGAAGGTGAACCCGTACCTCCGTCCGCTCTACGACGCGCTCCACGACATGGTCGACTTCGATCGCGCGCGGAAGATGCTGGATCGCGGCACGATCGAGGTTGCGCCGCTCGCGTTCATGCGCGGCCGGACGCTGAACGATTCCTTCGTGATCCTCGACGAGGCGCAGAACACCACACCCGAGCAGATGAAGATGTTCCTCACCCGCCTCGGCTACGGCTCGAAGGCCATCATCACCGGCGACGTGACGCAGACCGATCTTCCCGCGGGCAAGATCTCGGGCTTGAAGGAGGCGCAACACGTCCTCAAGGACATCGAGGGCATCAAGTTCGTGCGCTTCAGTGAGAAAGACGTCGTTCGGCACCGCCTGGTGCAGGACATCATCACCGCCTACGACCGCGCCGATGTCGCGGCCGGCCGGGGCGGCGCCTGACCCGCGGCCGTTCCGCACGATGCCCGTAGCGTTCTCGTGCCGGGCCCCCGAGGGAGCCGTATGGAGCCACTACCTCGCGACGCGTGCGCGCCAGGCCCTGCGCGCGCTCGGCGTGCACCGCTCGGAGCTCAGCCTGTCCTTGGTGGCCGATCCCGAGATGCAGGTGCTCAACCGTGACTATCGCGGCAAGGATCGGCCGACCGACGTGCTCGCGTTCCCCTTGTTCGCGCCGCCGATTCCTCCCGGTGTCGCGAGCCTCGGCGACGTGGTGATTTCGATCGACACCGCGATCCTCGAGGCCGCCGAGCGGAAGATTCCGCTGGCCCGGTGTCTCGACGAGCTCGTGGTCCACGGCATCCTGCACGTGCTCGGGTACGATCACGAGATCTCGCCGGCGGAAGAGCGCCGCATGGCGCGGAAGGCGCGCGAAGTGCGACGCGCGATCGGCGAGCTGCCGCCGCCGCGCCGGGTGCGCGCGTGAGCGGCAACGGCGGACCGCCGCGGTTGGCTACCGCGCACCACGATGCGCCGCTGCTCGACGTGCCGCGTTCGCTCGGGCTCGCCGCGGTGAGTGGCGCGCTGCTCGCGTGCACCTTCCCGAAGGTCGACTTCGGGCCGCTCGCCTGGATCGCGCTCGTGCCGCTCTTGCTCGCCGTCCTCGGGCACGGCCCACGGGCGGCGTTTCGCATCGGATGGGTCGCGGGTGTCGTGTTCTTCCTGGCGACGCTCTACTGGCTCGTACTGACGATCGGGACCTACACCAATCTGTCGCCGCTCGTGAGCGTCGGGCCGTTGATCCTGCTGTGCGCCTTTCTCGCCCTCGCGTTCGGAACCTTCGCGGCCGGGTGCGAGCTGGCGCGGCGCAACGGGGCCGAGCTGGCGCTCGTGGCACCGCCACTCTGGGTGTTGATGGAATGGGTCCGGACCTACATCCTCGGCGGTTTCCCGTGGGTGAGCCTCGGGTACTCGCAGTATCGCGCGACGTATCTCGTGCAGTTCGTCGAGCTGACTGGTGTGTACGGACTCTCCGCGCTCGTCGTGCTGGTGAACGTCGTCGTGTACGGCGCCGTGCGGCGCTGGCTCTCCGGCGAGGCTCCGAGCACGCGCGGCATGCTTGCCGTGACGGGGCTCTTGGTGGCGCTCGTGGCGGGGGGCTATTGGCGCGTGCAGGAAATCGCCGCGCTGCCGGTCGTCGGGTCGATGCGGGTGGGGTTCATCCAGGGCAACGTCGCGCAGGACGTGAAGTGGGATCCGGCCTACCAAGCCAGCACGATCGACCACTACGAGAAGTTGACCACCGCCGCCGCCGCGGACGGTGCCGAGCTCGTCGTATGGCCGGAGGCCGCCGCGCCGTTCTTCTTTCAGGAGGAGGGTGAGCTCCGCACTCGCATCCTCGACCTCGCGCGGCGCCTGAAGATCTGGCTCGTCGTCGGCAGCCCGGCGTTCAGCCTCGAGGGCCGGACGCTCCTCATGCACAATCGCGCCTACCTGGTCGGACCCGACGGCCGCGCCGATCAGTCGTACGACAAGATGGAGCTCGTCCCGTTCGGCGAGTACGTGCCGTTGAAGTCGCTGTTCTTCTTCGTCGATAAGGTCGTCGAGGGTGTGGGCGACTTCCGGGCCGGCACCGCGCCCGTCGTCTTCCGCACGCCGCGCGGTAATTTCGGCGCGCTCATCTGCTACGAGGGCATCTTTCCGAATCTGACCCGCCAGTTCGTGCATGACGGTGCTGACTTCCTCCTCAATATCACCAACGACGCGTGGTTCGGCCGCACCTCCGCGCCGTATCAGCACCTCGCCATGGCGACGCTGCGGGCCGTCGAGAACCGTGTACCCCTCGTCCGCGTGGCCAATACGGGATTCTCTGCTATGGTCGACGCCGACGGGACGATCCGGTGGCGCACCGGCCTTTTCGAGTCGGCGTGGCGCGTCGACACCGTCAGCTGGGTCGGTGTCACGACGTTGTACGCCCGCTTCGGTGATTTCTTCGTGTACGGCTGTCTCGCGGTGCTCGTACTCGTGGTCGTTTTCTACCGCGGCGGTCCACGCAACGTCTCGACGGATGGGAGGCCAGCAGCATGAGCACGACGATCCAGATCACCCCCAATGAGCTGAAAGACCGTTTGACCGGTCTGGAGCGGCGTCTCGAGACGCTACGGGGGCATCTTTGACGTCCCCGGCACCGAAGCGCGGTTGCTGGATCTCGACGCTCAAGTCGGGCAGCCCGATTTTTGGAACGATCACGAGCGCGCTCAGAAGGTCCAGCGCGAGCGCTCGCAGCTGACGTCGGCGCTCGACGGCTGGAAGCGCCAGCGGGTCGAGCTCGACGACGCCAACGTCTTTCACGAGCTCGCCGTCGAGGGTGACCCCGACGCGCTCACGGAAGGCGTGACCAAAGCCGATCAGGTCGACGAGGGCATCTCCAACCTCGAGATGCGGCAGATGCTGGGCGGCGAGCACGATGCCGGCAACGCGATCTTGACCATCCATCCCGGCGCCGGCGGGCTCGAAGCCCAGGATTGGGCCGAGATGCTCTTCCGCATGTACCTCCGCTGGTGCGAGCGGAAGAACTTCAAGGTCGAGGTCCTCGAGCAACAGGAGGGGGAGGGCGCCGGCATCAAGAGCGCCACGATCACGATCGAGGGGGAGTACGCCTACGGTTATCTGCACGCCGAAGCTGGCGTCCATCGGCTGGTCCGCATCTCGCCGTTCGATGCCAACGCGCGCCGTCAGACGTCGTTCGCGTCGGTCTTCGTCTATCCGGAGGTCGAGGACGACATCGAGATCGAGATCAACGACGTCGATCTGCGCATCGACACGTACCGGTCGAGCGGTGCCGGCGGGCAGCACGTCAACAAGACCGACTCCGCCGTGCGTCTGACGCACTTGCCGACGAACATTGTCGTCGCCTGTCAGAACGAGCGCTCGCAGCACAAGAACAAGGCGATGGCGATGAAGATCCTGCGCTCCCGGCTCTACGATCTGGAGCTGCAGAAGCAAAAAGAGAAGCTCGACGCCTTCAGCAAGAACAAGAAGGAAATCGGCTTCGGGAGTCAGATCCGCTCGTACGTGCTGCACCCGTACCGGATGGTGAAGGACCACCGCACGTCGTGCGAGGTCGGCAACACCGACGCCGTGCTCGACGGCGATCTCGACAAGTTCATCCAGGCCTATCTGTTCTCGAAGATCGGCGGCGCCGCCCCCGAGTAGCGCTTCACAGGTCCCGGAGGACGGCGTCCATCGTCGCGAGCGCGAGCGTGATCTCCGCGCGGCTCAGGATGAGCGGTGGGGCCAGGCGGATGACGGTGTCGCGGTGCAGCGTCCAGTTGACGATGAGCCCGCGCTCGAGGCAGCCCGCGGCGAAGCGACGCGTCGCGCGTGGCGACGCGAGCTCGAGCGCCAGCAGCATGCCGACGCCGCGCACGGCGCGCACGGCCTTGTGCCGGGCCGCGAGGCTTTCGAGGCCTCGCAGGAGCAGGGCGCCCGAGCGGGCGGCCCGAGCGGGTAGATCACGCTCCACGGTCTCGTTCAGCGCCGCCAGGGCGGCGGCGCACGAGAGCGGGTGTCCCCCGAACGTCGTGACGTGGGCGAGCGCCGGATTCCGCGTGAGCGTGCCGAGAATGCGGCGCGACCCGAGGAACGCGCCGAGCGGAAGGCCGCCACCGAGCGCTTTGGCGAGCACCAGAAGATCCGGTTTCACGCCGCTCTGCTGAAATCCGAAGAGCGTTCCGGTGCGGCCGAGCCCGGTCACGACCTCGTCGAAGACGAGCAACGCGCCGACCTCGCGACAACGATCGCGCAACGCGCGCAGGAAGGCCGGATCCGCCAAGCGCACGCCGCCTTCGGCCTGGACCGGCTCGATCACGACGGCCGCCGTCGTGCGGTCGATCGTGCGGAGCGCGCCGACATCCTGCCACGGCAGGATGCGCGACCCCGGCAGCAACGGCAGGAACGGATCGCGATACACCGGATTGCCGCCGACGGAGAGCGCGCCGAAGGTATCGCCGTGGAAGCCGAGGTCGAATCCGACGAGCCCGCTCCGACCGGTGAACTTCCGAGCCGTCTTGAGCGCGCCCTCGATGGCCTCGGTGCCGCTGTTGGTGAAGTAGCAGCTCTCGAAGGGGGGTCCGGCGAGCGCCGACAGGCGCGTCGCGAGTCGGACCTGCGTCTCCAGCACGTATTCGCCGTAGACCATCACGTGCAGATGGCGCCGGAGTTGCGCGGCGCACGCGCGGAGGACGGCCCGGTTGCCGTGGCCGAGATTCGCGACCCCCATGCCAGCCAGCAGATCGAGATAGCGCCGTCCACTCGCGTCGGTGATCCATGCGCCGCGCGCCGCGACGATCGCGAGGCCGAGAGGGCCGGTCGAGGTCTGGGCGACGTGCAGACGAAAGTCGCGCGCCAGGTCTTGTCCGGGCGCGGGCACGGGTCGCGACGGGCGGGGTACCCGGCGGGCGCTCACGCGTACGCCGGGGCAGTATCGAGGCGGCCCGTCTCGTCGGCGACGAGGCTTGCGAGGCGACCGTAGCCGCTCTGCCGCCACGCGAATGGTGGAGCCTGCAGTCGTTCGAGCGGGCACAAGCGATGCGCGCCGGCACGAGCCGCGACGTCCGAAGCCTCGGCGAGTCGGTCGAGAGGTCCGGCGTAGCCGATCCCCTCGATCATGCCGGCGAGTGGCCGCAGCACCGGTTCCGCGTCCGCGAGCGTCGGAACGGGCACCAGCACCAAGTGACGGAACGTGGGGCTCATGACGATCCCGGAGGTGCGATTGCAGACGACGCTCGGCCGGCCGTCGACGCCTCCGTGAACGACGATGGCGTCACCCTCTTGGGCGCGCCAGCGCTGCTGCTCGACGAAGCGCCAGACGGTGGCCGATTCACCGAGCGTCAGTGGCGCGCGGGGCAGCTCATGCTCGAGGGCGGCGAGCTCGTCGGCGAGCGTCGCGGCGAAGCGATCGGTTTCGGCCGGAGACGATTCCTCGAGACAGACGATCTGTGGCGAGAGGCAGCCTTGCTGATCGAAGAGCGCGGTCTGGCGGGCCAAGGTCGCCGCGGTGGCGGGCGTGGCGGCGTTGCGGGCGATGAGCGCGAGGCTGAGCCGTTGGCCGAAGCGGAGGAGCCGACGCGGCCCGCGCGCCGCGAGCGCGTCCAGCGTGGCCTCGCGCCCGTAGGCCAGGACTAGATCGGCCTCGCGGGCCGCAGTGGAGTCGAGCTCGGCCGTGCCCCCGCGCCAGGGCGCGAGCGCGACCACGCGCCGGAGCTCCGGTGCGACCGACACGATCGAGTCGACGAGCAGCGCCGGGAGAAACGGCTCCCGTGCCGCCGGCTTCACCAGGCTCGGGATGCCGGCCAGGAGCGCGGCGATCACGCCGAAGACGCCGACACCGGGGACGTTGCCGGCCAGCACGTGGAGCGCGAGCCCGGGCGGCGGTGTCGCATGCGGATCATGGTCGGCGAGCTCGGCGGCGAGCGTCGCGGCGAGGTCCGGTGCGCGCAGCGCTTGCCACAGGTTGGTGAGCGCGACGGCGATCGCGGGCTCCGGATAGCCGGTCGACATCGGAAGCTCGCTGAGCGCTTGGCGGCGCCATGGCGAGTCGGCGGTGAGCCAGCTCGCCGCGACCCGATCCAACGCCGCGATGCGGGCCTCCGGTGTCAGCGCGCGGAGATCGTTGCCGCCGGCGCGCACTGCCTGGGCGAGCGCGCGCAGGCGGCCCGTCGTGAGCGGCGCCCGCGTCGGCGCCAGGCGCTCGTCGTACGCGATCATGAGCGGGTGGTCTCGACGAGGAGCGAGCAGCCGCGCGTGACGGCGCCGGGCACCCGTCCCAGCAGCTCGATGCCGCCGTCGCGAACGCGCCCGAGGTCCTCGGTCTGGATCGCGAGCACCGACCCGAGATTCGCGAGGTCGACATGGCGGAGGCAGCCGATCTCGCCGGGAGGCACCTCACGGCCGGTCGTCAGGTCGCAGACGAGCGTCCGGAGCCAGGGCGCCGGCCGGTGCGGTCCGCGCCCGACGGCGTAGCATTGCGACGCGAGCTCGGTCATCCCGTACTCGTTGATGACCTGCTCCGGAACGATGTCGAACAGGCGTCGATAGCGTTCGAGGATCGTGTCGCGGGAGACGTCGCGGTCGTAGCCTTTGCAACCACCCGTATCGACGATCAGGCTGCCGGCGGGAGTGTGCCATCGGCTGCCGTGGGCGTCGGCCCAATCGGCGAGGCGGAGCAGCGCGGAGGTGACCGCGAAGATCACGACGGGCACGGCGTGATCGAGTCGGTCGAGCGTGTGCGCGAAGCGCTCGGGATCGACGGCGCCGTCGGTCAGAAACGAGGGGATCGTGTCGCCGTCGTAGGCCGCGCGGAGCCACGTGACCATCTCGCCGAGGGAAGACGCCGGATGCGAGACACGTTCGGGGGCCGCGACGAGAAAGCGGCGCCGGACGCCGGGCGGCAACACGGTCCGCGCGAAGCCGGCGAGTGCCGCGGCGCGATAGACGTCGACGTCGGGAACGTGATGGTGCGCGCGCCGGTCCTGTCCCGCCGTCGTGCCGCTGCTGCGATAGACGCGCTCGGCAGGGCCGCAGGCGAGGACGCTCAGGCGAAACGCTTCGGCCGGAACCGCCGGAACGTCGCGCCACGTCGCTGGGGCGGGACGTCCCAGGCGATCGACGAACCGCCCGTACACGGGGTTCGCCCGGTACTGGTAGGCATGGACGTCGAGCGCGAGTCGGTCAAAATCCTCGGGGGAGGGTGCTGCGATGAACGCAAGAACACGACGACGAAGCGCTTGGTTTTCCAGCGCGCCTGCGCTTTCGTCGGGGGTCTGGGTCGCTGCGTTGGTGTCGTGGCTCACGTTGGGCTCACCGGTCCTGGCCGATGCGGACGTCGTCGTACGATTCGTCAACGGCCGCGAGCTCGTCGCGCGTGAACATTGGTTCGTCGGAGATCGCGTCTCGTTCACGCACGGGGGTGGAACCGTCGCCGTACCGAGGACGTTCGTCGTGGCGATCGAGGCCGTTGGCGCGCAGAGACAGATAGGGGGAGGTCCGAAGCCTGTCAACGCGTCGTCGGCGCTTGTCGCTCCCGACCCTATTCGTTAGGTTCGTCGAGCGATGCCTACTGCCGAAGAGCTCTACGATCTCGCCGTCGACCACGTAGCCGACGGACGCTTGGACGACGCCATCGCCGCCTATCGCGAAGCGCTCGTCGTCGACCCTGGGTTCACCGACGCCATTCTCGGCCTCGCGATGGCGTACGCCGACGCCCAGCGTTTCGACGAGGCCATCGAAGAGGGCAAGAAGCTCGTCGAGCTCACTCCCGACGACACGCTGGCCCACACCAGCCTCTCCATGTTCTACCAGCGCAAGGGAATGATCCCGGAGGCCGAGGCCGAGGGCGCGAAAGCGCGCGTGCTCGATTGGAAACGTCAGCTCGCGGAGCAGGCCAAGAAGTAGGGGCCGCTCGCTGCGAGCTGGGATGGACGGATCGTCGCCGACTGCGGCGACGATCCGTACACCAGCTGAGTTACTGGGCGCCGCCAGCGCCGGCTGCGAGCTGCTTCTGGCAGGTCTCCTTGTCGCGTTGGTTCACGGCGAGCTGGGTCCTCAAGGTTTCGCGCTCGTTCTTGAGCGTGTTCACCATCTCGGTCGTTTGGGCGAGCTCGGCTTTCAGCACCGAAGCGTTGCCCCACATCGTGTAGCCGAGGAACACACCCGCGCCGATGCAGATGAGGATGATGACCACCCAGCCTGCGTATGTCCAAACGACGTCTTTGACTTCTTCTGCTTCGTGGCCTGCTGTCGTCATGTCGTCATCCCCTCCTTAAAGAGTCTCGTTTTCGGCTTGTGGCTGCGGTCCGAGGTAACGCCCCACGAAGGGTTGCGCGTGCCGCAGCGCATCTTCGAGGTCGCGAAACAGCTCCTCGCGCACCCAATCTCCCCGGATCCAACAGTCGAATGATGACTCCTCGCCAAGCGTGAACTCGAGCACTCGCTCGCCGACAGGATCACCGGTGATGATGAAGCGTACCGAACGGCCGGAGTCCACTATCACGCCCCGAGAGCCGGGGGGAAGGGGCACCCGACGCTTGAGATGCTCGATGTGGTCGGGTGGTACGGACTCGTTCGGCACCATGTGAATCACGCGCCATTCGTCGACCTCGGGCCGCACCTCGTCCAGAAACTTGAGATTGAGGTCGGTGAGACGATGCTTGGCGTGTTCCTGGTCGAACTCGTAGCCGATGTCGAAGAACCGGCTGCCGACGGGCGGTCGCGGTCCCTTGGGCACCCCTTTGGCGGGCTCCAGCGTCTTGCCGGTGTCCACCCACCAACGATTCTGTACGGTGGGAGGACTCCCTGGGGGCTGTTCCATCGCCCCGACCCCTACCAAGCAATCGCTCGGAAACGCAAGGAAACCAACGTGTTGCCGGACTCTGCGGCATCCTCTATGGTCCCCCGGCGATGGCGGCCGAGCATGAGCAGTGGGCCCTGATTCTCGGTGCGTCGAGCGGCTTCGGCGAGGCGACGGCACGCACGCTCGCCAAGCGCGGGTTCAACATCTGCGGTGTGCATCTCGATCGGCGCGCCGGCATGAAGCACGTCGACGAGATCACCGCGGCCATTCGCGACACCGGCCGCCAGGCGCTCTTCTTCAACGTCAACGCCGCCGATCACGAGAAGCGCAAGCAAGTCGTCGACGCGCTCGCGGCGCGCATCGCCGAGGATGGTGGCGGTGTCGTCCGTGTCCTCATGCACTCGCTCGCTTTTGGCAGCCTGATCCCCTTCGTCGGCCCTGAGGCAGGGCGACTCGCGACGCCGGCGCAAATCGAGATGACGTTGAACGTCATGGCAAATAGCCTGATCTACTGGGTGCAGGACGCGACGGCAGGTGGATTGCTGGCGCGCGGCAGCCGCGTCGTCGCGATGACGAGCGCAGGATCGACCCGTGTATGGCCCGGCTACGGTGCCGTTTCCGCCGCGAAGGCGGCGCTCGAATCGTACGTCCGTCAGCTCGCGGTCGAGCTCGGACCGAGCGGCATCACCGTGAACGCGATCCGCGCGGGCGTCACCGACACGCCGGCGTTCCGGAAGATTCCCGGCTCGGAGATCATGGCGAGCGAGGTCCGCTCGCGGAATCCGAGCGGCCGCATGACCGAGCCGTCCGACGTGGCCGAAGTCATCGCGATGCTCGCCGGGACCGAAGCCCAATGGATCACGGGCACCGTGATCGGCGTCGACGGCGGCGAGGACGTCGCGACCTGAGCGACGACGTCGCGCGCTGCCGGTCGCTAATCCGACTTCGCTTTGAACGCGTCGGCGTCGTTGTCGCGGACGTCGTTCGCGAAAGTCGCCGCCCAACAGCGACCGGCGCCGTTCGACAGCTGCAGCGTCAGCGGTAGCGACGCGATCGGCAGCGCCGGAAGATCGAGGGGCGTGCCTTTGCCTTTGACGACGATCCGCGCCTTCCCGGCCGCGCCGCTCTTGAGGTCGATGCTCGTGAGTCCGTTCGGCAAGGCGCTCTTTTGCGCGTACCGGAAGCCCTGGCTCTTCGCGGTCCAGCAGGGCCGTCCCGAGCAGGTGCCTCCGGCGGCGGCAGCAGCGCTGGCGATCACGGCCGCAGTGCCGTCGTACAGACAGAGGTCGTAGCGCGTCGTCGTCGTCGGGTCGCCGAGGTCCGTCGCGGTGGTTTCGCCGCCCCGGCTCCAGGTCCATTGGAACGTATCCTTGGCGTCGTCGCTGCGATCGCGGAGCGTGACGGCAGCGCCCCCGCTCACGATCGGCGTCCGGCAATCGGATCGTGGCGTCGGCGCGCAAACCGGCGTCGGGGTCGCGGTCGGCGTGACCGTGGGTGCTGGCGTCAGCGTGGGCGCGGCGCACGGTCCGGCGGCGACGCGTTCGGGTGCCCACAGGTTGCCCGACATCGCGATCATGGCGAGCAGTTTCAGCGTGTTCTCGTAGTAGCCGTCGGTTGTGGCCGGTGTGTCGACGACGAGATCCCATACGTCGTTCAGCCAGGCCTGATTACTGCCGTCGACCATCGCGCCGACGCCGAGCGGCGCGACGAATGCCATCGAGAGGTAGTCGGCGCTGCCGATCATCGTGCCGTCGAGTCGGTAGCCGCTCTTGATGTTCGCGGGATCGTTGCCGGTGGCGCTCCGGATCCACGTATTGATCTTCTGGACGGCGAGCTTCGCGCGCGGCTCGTCTGAGACGACGGCATCGACCCCGAGACGCCACGGATCGCGACAGGCATTGTAGGAGTAGCGGCCGTCGTTGGCGCCCTCGAGGAAACCGCCGGCCACGGGCGCCGGCGCCGTCAGCGGATCCTTCACGAAGTCGGGCAGGAGGCCGGTCGCGGGGCTGAAGGCCGTCTGCAGACTGTCGACGATCTGGTAGGTGCGGTCGCGCAGGCCCGTCCACGTCGTGTCGCCGGTCGCGGCTTCGAAGCTTCGCGTGTGATCCGGCATGAAGTCGGAGGACCGGGTCGAGGCGTAATACTTGGCGCTTCCCGAGGGACCGACCCAATCGCCGAGCAGCACGTATTGCCCGGTCGCGTCCATGTCGCCGTCCAGGATGTCATTCAGGACGTGTTGGGCCTCGAGCAGGTAGTTGACCGCGCCGCAGCTGCCCCACTGCCGGTCGGCCAGGAGGAGGGCGAAAGCGATGTCGAGATCGCCGTCCGACGCGCTGTCGAAGTCGCTCGGAGGCGTGGTGCAGGACATGTTCTGGTACGAGCCCATGAGGTGGGCGTGGAACGCCGTTGGGTGGGCGCGGAAATAGTCGAACATGCCGTCGAAGATCTGTTGCGCGCTCGGTTCGTGGCCTGCCATCAACGCCGAGAGCATCATGCCGTAGCCGTGGCCCTCGGCGACGGTGAGGTTGGCCGCGTCGGTCGCCGTCAGCACGACCCAGCGACCGGCGCCGCAGGTCTGGACGAGGAAGCGCGCTTTCCAGGCGTCGTAAAAGTCGCGGACCGCCTGGTCGAGCGCCGCTTGGCTCACATGATTGGGCCGGATGGTGCCCGGCGCGTAGCTCATCGGATGCGAGCCGAAGGGGTAGAGCTCGGCGGCGGGGACGGTGGTGGCGGCGGCCGTCAGCAGCAGGACGAGGAGCACGGCGATCCGTGCTGCGGGACGAGCGTGGGGTTCTCGTCGCATGGCGGCAGCCTCCGCTGAGCTCAGGTGATCAGCCGATTGCAGCACGACGGCGCGCAACGCTCCGCGCCGTTCCCGTCATGCGCATGCGCGTGAGCGGTTGTTGCGCCCGCGGGGGCTTCCGCATCTTGCCGTCGAGGCCTTGCATCATGTTGTCGGCGAAGAGATCGGCCTTTCGTTCCGCGTCGGCCCAGAAGAGATAGTGACCCATCTCGTGATGCACCGTGTGGACCCATTGCCGCATGCTGTTGTACTTCCGCCCGCGCTTCCAGTTCTCGGGGTGCACGAGCGCGATCTTGCCGTCGTCCCATGTTCGACCGGCGCCCTTGCCCCAATCGAGATACTCGTACCATTCCACACGAGGCTGTCGCACGCCGTAGAATCGACAAATCGTACTGATGAAACGACGAAAATCGGCAGCACGATAACTCGCAAAGAAATCGCGCAGAGCACGATCGACGTCGCGTCGCGCGCGCACCGTCGGAAGAATCATTCGCATGTTCGGAGCCTCGAAAGTCGTGAACCGGGAGTGTGGACCGGCAAACCTTACGGGCGCGGAAATGGGCTGTCAACGGGAGGCTGCCGTACGCGGCGCTATAGTCGACAGGAGCGGGGTAGGGAGCGATTTGGGGCGTCGAGGCGGCGGCGGTAACGCCGTTTTCGGAGGCAAAAGGCGGGCCCGGATGGTCGTCCGGTGCCCGCCTTTCGAGCATCGGCTCAGACTTTACGCACCCCGGACGTAGCGGGTACCGCGGCGGGTGCCCGTGCGCTTCAGCTTCTTTTCCTTCACCCAGCCGGTGAGGCGCTGGGACAGCGTTCCCGGCGCGACCCCTGGGACGATGGCGCGTACATCACTGGCTTTAAACGAGGTTTTCGGGAGCTTCGCGAAAACCTCATCCCAATCGACGCGGCTTCGGCTGCCCCGTCCGCTGCCCGCGGGACGGCCCCGCCGTGCTCCCTTGCCGCCACCCAGGCTGGCGCCGAGCTCGCTCAAGAGCTCCTGGCGCTGGGTGTTGAGTTTCTCGATCTGGCGCTCGAGCGCGCGCACTTGCTGCATGCCGGCGCGACGCAGGCGTCCCATCATCGCTTCGGCACGACGCCGCAGAGCGGCCAAGGCTCCGGTATTACCGCCGCGCGATCGGACTGCTCGCTTTTTAGCTGCCATGTGTAACCCCCGTTTTGGAATCTTATGATGATGAGTAAAACGCCGGGTTCATCGATATCAACGGGGTTCTGCAGGCGCAACCACTTATGTTGAATCATATTGCTTTATTGACGATTGACCGCAGCGGAATTGATCAACGTTTGCGCCGAGATCGGTCAATCAGTCGGATGCTCGCCCACCCAATCCCCGGCATACGTCATGGTGAGGTGCAGCAGCGCTTCGGTGGCGCCGGGATTCTCGTACACATGGGGAACGTCTGCTCTGAAGAAGATCACGTCACCGGGGCCGAGCGTGTCCATGGCATCGCCCGCACGAATGACGAGGGACCCGCGCACGACGACGAGGTGCTCGAACGTGTCGGGTGCGTGCGCTTCGGCTTCTTCGATCCATCCGGGCCCAACGACGTTGCCTCGCGACGCGGCTCGGAGGCCGGCGCGCCTCGCGACGCGGCGGCCGCTGCGGCCACGGGGGCCGTCAATGCTGCCACCAGCTCGTCCGGGATGCGCGGTCCCTCGGCGCTCGCGAGCGCGGCGACGACGGCGCGTAAGTCGACGTTCAGAACCGCCGCGAGGTCCGCGAAATCCTCCGGGTCCGCGGCGAGCTCGGTGAGGAGCGCATTCGCCGAGCCGCACGCGTCGGTGATGCAGACGGCGTCACCGCCACTGGGTTGCTCGCGCCATCGTTGCAGAACGGCTCGGAAGAACATGCCACGCTCCTTTCGGGAGTCTTGGCGAGCCTCCGGGGCGTTCCGATCAGCGACGCATTGGTGATGTCGACATCCTCGCCTCCCCGTTCACGGGGTGAGCGTACGGCTGAAAGATCAGCGGGTACGGTCGGCGCGCTGCAGGCGCACCTTCTCGGTGCGCTCCACTTGCACGATGACGCCGTTCTGGACGACGGCGGTCACCGTGCCGAACTCGAGGCCACGGAGTGCGGACTCGATGCGGCCCAGCGCACCGTCACGCTGCGGCTCTGGCACCTCAGGGCGTAACTCGCTTCCCTCGGCATGCTCTCGGCTCATGATGATCTCCCTTCAGATCTGAAAGTCGTGGACGAAGACGCGGACGTTGCGCGGCGTCACGTAGACGGTGTCGCCGCCCTTCAAGCGGAGCTCGGCGTAGCGTTCCCAGCTGACGTCGACGTTCAGCCACACGCCGAACTCTTTCGCGTGCAGCCGCACCTTCACGACGGGCCGGGCAGGGTTGATGTGGACGATGTCGGCTTCGAGCGCCGGTCGGCCGTTGCGCTCGCGCTGGATCTCGAGCTCGTGCGAACGGACGAAGGCTTTCGCGTCGTCGCCGCTGCCGCCTGGCATCGCGACCTGCAAGGTGTCGATGGCGGCGCGGTCGCCCTTGATGCTGCCGTGGAACACGTTGACGTTGCCGAGGAAGTCCATGACGAACGGGTTCGCCGGATGCTCGAAGATCTCGGCCGGGCTACCGACCTGCTCGATCTTGCCCTTGCTCATGATGACGACGCGGTCGGCGACTTCGAACGCCTCTTCCTGGTCGTGAGTCACGAACACGCTGGTGACGTGGATCTCGTCGTGCAGCCGGCGAAGCCAGGTGCGGAGCTCTTGGCGCACTTTGGCGTCGAGGGCCCCGAATGGCTCGTCGAGCAGCAGCACCTTCGGCTCGGCCGCGAGGGCGCGCGCGAGTGCGACGCGTTGGCGCTGACCGCCGGAGAGTTGTGAGGGCATCGAGTTCTCGTAGCCCTCGAGTTGCACGAGGCGCAGCAGCTGCATGACGCGTTCGCGAATCTCCGCCTTCGGGCGTTTTCGGACGCGCAGGCCGAAGCCGATGTTGTCGAATACCGTCATGTGCCGGAAGAGCGCGTAGTGCTGGAAGACGAAGCCGACGTTGCGCTCGCGAACGGACGTGCCGGTGACGTCCTCGTCCTTGTACAGGATGGACCCCGCATCCGGGACTTCGAGACCCGAGATGATGCGGAGCAGGGTGGTTTTGCCAGAGCCGGAAGGGCCGAGGAGCGCCAACAGCGCGCCGCCAGGGACTTCGAGGCTCACGTTGTCGAGTGCCACGAACGATCCGAACGTCTTGGTGACGTTCTGTACCGAGATGCTCACGCTTCTCCTCCTTGCGCCGACAGCCGCTTCCGCTCTTCCAGCTCGCGACGGGTGCGCCATTCGAGCGTCGTCTTCACGAACAACGTCACGAGCGCCAACATGGCGAGCACGGACGCGACGGCGAACGAGCCAGGTAGATTGTATTCCTGGAACAGTTTCTCGATCCGGAGCGGCATCGTGTCGGTCTTGCCGGCGATGTGTCCGGACACGACGAACACCGCGCCGAACTCACCCATGGCGCGGGCGTTGCAGAGAATGATGCCGTAGAGCAGCCCCCACTTGATGCTGGGCAGAGTGATCAGGTGGAAGAGCTGCCACGGCCGTGCGCCCAGGCTGACGGCCGCGACTTCCTCGTCCGAGCCGATCGCCTCCATGAGGGGAATGAGCTCGCGCGCGATCACCGGAAACGTCACGAAGCATGTCGCCAGCACGAGACCGGGAAAGGCGAAGACGATCCGGATGTCGTGCTCGCGGAGCCAGGGGCCGAAGACGCCCTGGAGCCCGAAGAGGAGCAAGAGAAAGAGGCCGACGACGACCGGTGACACGGTGAACGGCAGATCGATCAGGGCCGTCAGTGCGGCGCGACCCGGAAACTTGAAGCGCGCGATCGCCCACGCGGCAGCGAGGCCGAAGATCGTATTGAGAATGACCGCCGTCGGCGCGACGGCGAGCGTCAGATAGATGGAGTGCAGGGTGTCGGGATCGCCGACCAGGTTCTGCCAGTAGAGCTCGACGCCGCCCGCGAAGGCCTCGACGAACACGTTGACGAGCGGCACGACGACGAGGACTGCCATCACGAGGATGGCGAGCCCGATCAGCGTGCGCCGGACCCACGGCGGATCCTCGTGGGCACGTGGGGGCAGGGGACGCGGCAACGCCGCCTCCACAGCGATCTCAGCCATAGTGTCAGCCATGATGACGGGCGCTCCAGCGCTCGAGCAGATTGATGGCGAGCAGCGTGACGAACGAGATCGACAGCAGCACGCAAGCGATGGCTGCCGCCTCGGCGTAGGCAAACTCTTCCAGCCGGTTCACGACCAGGACCGGAGCGATCTCGGTCTTGTAGGGCATGTTACCCGAGATGAAGACGACCGAGCCGTACTCGCCGAGCGAACGCGCGAACGCGAGGGCGAAGCCAGTGATGACCGCCGGCGTGATCGACGGCAGCAGTACCCGCATGAAGGTCGCGAAGCGGTTGGCCCCGAGGCACGCGGCTGCTTCCTCGACGTCGCGCTCGAGGCTTTCGAGCACCGGCTGCAGCGTGCGCACCACGAACGGGAAGCCGATGAAGACGAGCACGATCACGATCCCGAGCCGCGAGTACGCGCCCTCGATCCCGAGCGGGACCAGGAAGCGGCCGTACCACCCGCCTTCGACGAGCAAGCTGCCGAAGACCAGACCGGCGACCGCCGTCGGCAAGGCAAAGGGGAAGTCGACCAGCGAGTCAAAGAGCTTTTTGAACGGGAACTCGTAACGGACCAGCACCCAGGCGACGAGCCCGCCGAAGACGACGTTGACGATCGCGGACACGAACGACGTCCAGAGCGTCAACCAGTAGGCGGCGAGCGCGCGATCGGAGAACGCGGCTTGCGTGAAATCATCGAGCGAGAGTGACGAGGCTTTCCAGAAGCCCGCCGCCATCGGGACGGCAATCATGAAATTCAGGTAGAGCATCGTGTACCCCAGGCTCAGTCCAAACCCGGGTAAGATGCGGCGATTGACGTCGTTCATGGCGGCGGGCCTCCTCGTCTTTCGGGTCGGCTACTTCTTGGGCTTGTAGAAACTGTCGAACAGACCGCCGTCCCCGAAGTACTTGGCGCTCGAGTCTTCCCAGCTCTTCGCGACCGCATCGATCTTGAAGAGCTGCATCTCCGGGAAGGTCGAGCGGTACTTGGCGAGAATTTCCGGATTGGTCGGCCGGTAGAAGTGCTTGGCGATGATCTCTTGCCCCTCGGGGGTGTAGAGGAACTCGAGGTACGCTTTCGCAGCGGCCGCCGTGCCCCTGCGCTCGGCGTTCTTGCTCACGACCGCAACGTGCGGCTCGGCGAAAAAGCTGATCGGCGGGTAGACGATCTCGACCGCACCGTTGGCCTCCTCCACTTCGAGGTGCGCTTCGTTCTCCCATGCGAGGTGGACGTCGCCGATCTTCTTCTGCACGAAAGTCGTGGTCGCGGCGCGGGCGCCGAGGTCGAGGACCGGCGTGTGCTCGTAGAGCTTCTTCACGAACGCGAGTGCCTCGGCGTCCGATCCGCCGCGCTGGGTGACCGAGCCCCAAGCCGCGAGGAACGAGAGCTTGCCGTTGCCCGACGTCTTGGGATTCGGGGTGACGATCTCGACGCCGTCCTTCACGACGTCTGCCCAATCCCTGATGCCCTTCGGGTTGCCCTTACGGACGACGAAAACGATCGTAGACGTGTAGGGCAGCGAGTTGTTGGGGAGCTTCGTGGTCCAATCCGCCGGGATGAGTCCGGATTTGGCGATGGCGTTGGTGTCGGGCCACATCGCGAGGGTCACGACGTCGGCTTCGAGACCGTCGATGACGGAGCGGGCCTGCGTGCCCGAGCCGCCGTGCGATTGGCGGATCGTGAGGTCGGTGCCGGTCGCGGCCTTGTAGTTGGCCGTGAACGCGGTGTTGACGGCACGGTAGAGCTCGCGGGTCGGATCGTAAGAGACGTTCAAGAGCTCGAGCGATTCGGCGTGAACCGAGGCTACTCCGAGCGAAAGGCTCACGAGCAGAGCCAGGGTGAGTCGCTTCAACATGAGGATCTCCTTTGGGGGTTGCTGCCGCATTTGTTTCTCGGGAAAGTTTCGCCGAGAGTCCGTTCCGCGCGCCAAATAAAAAAGGCCCGGGAGGACGAACCTCCCGGGCCTTGGATGCGCTGCGATCGAGTGGAGCTAGATGGTCATGGCTCCGAACGCGGCGAGTCCGTGGGCATGGGAGCTCCCCGGGCACTCGGTACAACAACAGCAGCTCGCGTTCAGAATCATTGTGGCTCGAGTGTATGAGGGAGCTGCGCGATCCTGTCAACACGCGAATCGCGAAGAGGCGAAAGATTTCTCACCGTACGATCTCACGAGCTATGACGATCACTATGGGGCCGCACGCACGGGTCTGTTTTACGTTCGACAACATGGCCGAGGCCGCCGACGTGGGGCGCGGGGTACGATCCGCGCCGCTGCTCGCGGGCTCCGATCCGTCACTGACCGTCGGGTTTCCTCGCCTGTACGATTTGCTGGCGCACCACGACGTGCGCGCGACCTTCTTCGTCGAGGGCTGGAATGGCCTGCACCATCCGGAGGCCGTCGCCGAGATCGTGACGCGCGGCCACGAGCTGGGGATGCACGGCTGGACACACGAGCCGTGGCAGGGGCTCGAGGCCGCGGCCGAGCGCGCAGCCGCGGAGCGCGCCACGACCGCGCTCGCGGAGGCCAGCGGCATCAGGCCACGCGGGTTCCGTGCGCCCGGCGGCCACCGAACGGCCGCGACGGAAGCCATTTTGCGGGACCTCGGCTACGACTACGACGCGAGTCTCGGCGACCGTATGCGGCCCGCGCGTCTCGCGTCCGGTCTCGCGCAGGTGCCGTTCGTCTGGCCGTGTGTCGACGGGTTCCACTATCTCCGCCCTGACCCGGTTCCCGCCGCGACCGTCCGCGATCAGTGGCTCGACCGTCTCGCGCGGGTGGCGACAGAGGGCGGGTTGTTTCTGCTGATTTGCCACGCGTTCATCACCGGCGTGGACGATGCGCGGTTGGCGGCACTCGATGCCGTGATGGAAGCGGCTGTAAAAGACGCGCGTGTGACGATCCAGACTGCGGGTGAGATCGCCCGTACGATCGAAGCGTGCGACGCGTGAGGAGGGTGCGATGGCGATGCCCCGAATCGCGACGCGGTTGAACCACGTCGCGTATCCGACGTTCGATACCGCGGCGACTGTCCAGTTCTATACGGAGGTCCTGGGATTTCGCCTGGTCGACGCCGTCCGTGACGAGATCCCTCCGCACCGGTTCCTGCACACGTTTTTCGCGATGGAGAGCGGCGAGATCATCGCGTTCTTCGACATTCTCGCGATGGAAAAACCCGCGCGCGATCATCTGCCGCCGTGGGTCCGGCATCTCGCGATGAGCGTCGATTCGGCGGAGACGCTCGCGGCGTGGAAGGCGCGACTCGAATCCCACGGCGTGCAGGTGAGGGGTCCGGTCGAGCACGACGGCGTGTGGTCGTCGATCTATTTCCAGGATCCGAACGAGGTGATGCTCGAGCTCACCCATCAATCACGTCCGTTGAACGACGCCGACGCCGAGCGCGCGGCCGTGCTCGTGGCCGAATGGACGTCGCGGCCGCGCGCATGAGCGTTCGTCGACGATGCTCGTACGATCGCGGCGGTTTCCACGCCGACGGTGGCCTTCTCGTGGTCGGCGCGCTTCTGAGCCTCGAGCACTGCCGTGATCGACGGCGGTTTTGTGGTCAGATCCCCGAGCCGCCCTCGAAAGCGTCGGCGCGGGCGGGACTTTGCGTGATGGCGCTCGCCGGCGGTACGGCGCGAGTCAGCCAGACGTTCCCGCCGATGCTCGAGCCGCGCCCAATCGTGATGCGGCCGAGAATCGTGGCGCCGGCGTAGATGGTGACGTCGTTCTCGACGATCGGATGACGCGGCCGGCCTTTGATCGGCCGCCCGTGCTCGTCGGTCGGAAAGCTCTTGGCGCCGAGCGTGACGCCTTGGTACAGCCGCACGCGCTCGCCGATGACGCAGGTCTCACCGATCACCACGCCGGTCCCGTGGTCGATGAAGAAGCTGCCGCCGATGCGCGCGCCGGGGTGGATGTCGATGCCGGTCGCGCCGTGCGCGAGCTCGGTGATCATGCGCGGGATGAGCGGGACGCCGAGATCGTAGAGCTCGTGCGCGAGCCGTTGATGGGTGATGGCGCTGATCCCAGGGTAGCAGAAGACGGCTTCGTCGGCGCTGGTGGCCGCGGGGTCGCCCTCGAAGGCGGCGCGCGCGTCGCTGCCGAGCAACGCGCGCACGGCCGGGAGACGGCGCGCGAACTCGTCGATGACGATGCTCGCGCGCCTCTCACAGGTCTCACAGTGATGCGGATCGTGCGGGCATTGCAGGAGGAGACCGCGCCGCACCTGCTCGTGCAGGCCGGCGAGGGCGGCGTCGAGCCGATGACTGACGAAATGCCTGAGACCGTCCGGTGAGAGATCGGCGGCGCCGAAGTGGGCCGGAAAGAGGCTCGCCTGCAGGTCGGCGACGATCGCCTCGAGCGCCTCGCGCGACGGCAAGACGAGGGCGCCGCGTGCCGCACGCTCGCGGGGAATCAGATCGTCGTTGGCCGCCGCGAGCGCGTCGACGACGTCGTCGAGTGCCCAACGTGAACGCCCGGCCACGGACTCCACCAGGCGGGCGTTCACAGCGCACCGCCTTGCGCGTCGAAGACGCCCTCGAACAGCACCGAGCTCAGGTAACGCTCGCCCGAATCCGGGAGGACGACTACGATGGTCTGGCCGCGATGCTCGGGGCGTTGGGCGATGCGGATCGCCGCCGCGACCGCGGCACCGCTCGAAATGCCGGAGAGGATGCCTTCCTCACGGCTCAAGCGCCGCGCGTAGGTGATGGCGTCCTCGTTGCTCACCTGCTCGATGGCATCGACGAGCGAGAGATCGAGGATCTCCGGGACGAACCCGGCGCCGATGCCTTGGATCGTGTGCGCTGCGGGGGTGAGGGCGACGCCGGCCCGTGTCTGTGTCAGCACCGGGCTCAGCGTCGGCTCGACAGCGACCGAATGGATCGCCTTCCCGCGCGTACGCTTCAGGTAGCGCGAGACGCCCGTGATGGTCCCACCCGTGCCGACGCCCGAGACGAAGACGTCGACCTGGCCGTCGGTGTCGTCCCAGATCTCCGGACCCGTCGTGCGCTCGTGGATCGCGGGATTCGCGGGATTGCCGAATTGCTGCAGCAGGACGTAGCGCCCGGGGTCCGAAGCGACGATCTGCTCGGCGCGGGTGATCGCGCCGCGCATGCCGCGCGCGCCTTCCGTCAGCACCAGGTTGGCGCCGTACGCGAGGAGCAGCTTCCGGCGCTCGATGCTCATGGTGTCGGGCATCGTGAGCGTCAAGCGGTACCCCGTGCGGCCGCAACGAACGCCAGCGCGATGCCCGTGTTGCCACTCGTCGGCTCGACGAGATCCTTGCCGGGCGTGAGCACCCCGCGTTTCTCGGCGTCCCACACCATGGCGGCACCGAGCCGGCATTTGACCGAGTAGCCGGGATTCCGGCCTTCGATCTTGGCGAGAATGGTGGCCGGGGCGCCGTCGGGAATGCGATTCAGGCGCACGAGCGGTGTGCGTCCGATGGAGCTCGCGTTGTCTTCGAACCAGTTGGGCATGGGTAGTTACCTCCGTTGGGGGATCGAGATGGGGTGCGGATCAGGCGGCTCGTGCGTGACCGCCGAGCAGGTCGCGGGCCCGCGCTTGCAGATCGTGGTCGTCGGCGCGGCGGGGACGGGGGAGGTCAATGGCCACCCCCGCGACGACACTGCGGATCGCTTCGACGGCGCCGGGCGTGGTGTAAATCTTGCCGACGCCGGCGAGGGTGAGCGCCGGCGTGGTGGCGACGGGCCGTCGGCGCGCGCGACTCGTGTCGTCCCACTGACGCGCGCTCCGGTCGAGCGACGCCGCCGTTGCTGCGGTCGCGAGGGCCGCGTTCATCGCGCGCCGTCCCGGGCTGCGGTCGAGCCGAGCTCGAAGCTCGGCTCGATCTCGGTGAAGAAGGGAAGGGTGGCCCATGCGGCATTGCGACGTTGGGCTGCACGGGGACCGCTCAGGCGAGTCTGGCGCTTCAGGCGAAGCCACCGGAGATGCATCACTTTGTTTATCGTCGTCTCCTCTGTCGTCAGATCGGGATGGGACGGCTCCGGACGGAGCCGAAAAAAGAAAAGGCCCGGGGGCGTTGCCTCCCGGGCCTTCCGATCTCGACGACGAGGCTGACTAGGGACTAGCCAGCGACGCGGACGACGCGACCGCAAGCGCGGGAGAGCTCCCGGGCCTCGGTACAACAGCAGCGAAACGCTGCGCGCGTCGTATGCATGGTCGTCGCGTTCTGCCTATCGCGCCCGCTGCTGTCAAGTGCTGGGTCACCTGAGGTGTTTGGACATAAATAATCGTTATCAAAAGAATTACCGCCTACTTGTTCTCGTCGTATCGTTTCGCCATCATGTGCGTCGTGTTGCACAGCGTCATCGGTAGCGTTGCATCAACGAGTAGAAGCACACCAAACGAAAGAACGGGTAAGGAGGACACTATGGAGAGCGCTACACGAAGAGGTCTCGCGGTCGCATTGTGCGCCGCGGTCGTCGGCCTCGGCAGCATGGCCCAAGCGGATGGGCCGGAAGTCGGCGTCAATGCCGGCATGGCATTTCCGCTTTCGAAGTACCGAAAGACCATCGATCCGGACATCGGTGGCACGGTCGGTGTCGAAGGTGGGTACCGCTTCAATCTGACCGACAACTTCGCATTGTCGATCATCGCGAATCCGCAATTCACGATTTACGACAGCGAGCATCATTGTTGTAACGGCCACTCCGACAAGGACGACGTCGCGAGTGTCTTCTCGATCACCGCTGGTCCGCGGTTCTCGCTGCTGACCGGGCCGGTCGAGTCGTACGTCGGCGCTGCCGGCGGTTACTACCGCGACATCAGCGGTCAGATGGAAGATGACGGCGCCGGTTTCAACGCCGGCGGTGGCATCGCGTTCGAAATCGCACCCAACACGACGCTCGGGGTGTTCGGTCGCTACGACTACGCCAACATGGTCGCGCGCCCGGGCTCCGATGTCGCCCGTCAATGGGCGTCGACGGGTCTGACCGTCCAGCACGTGTTCCAACCGGAGGAAGCGCCGGCCTACGTTCCGCCGCCGCCGCCGCCCGCACCTCCGCCGCCGCGCTACGTTCCGCCGCCGCCGGTCACCGAACGCCGTGGTGGTTGAGCTAGTCTAGTCGCTCTTGGACTGATCGGAGTCTTGGCGACGTAGGGTCGAGCAGCGAGACCCGAGCTCCGAGTGGGCGGCGAGGCTTTCCATGCCTCGCCGCCCAGCTCCGATGCACGACCCACGGTGGCCCTCCCCGTGGCTCATCACCTGCGCAGAGCTTTCGCGCACCCGGCCGAGCTTCAAGCGTACCCGAATGCTGCCGCGCCACCCCGTCCGATCGCCGCTCCGCACCACGGTTTTGTTGGGGCTCATGCTCGTTGGGGTCTCGGTACCGACGGCCTGCGCACCGGCGCAGCCGCCACGCGATCGCGCGACGGCGCCGGTCGGTCTCGCCCCACCCCCAGCGTTACCGCCAGACCCGCCGCCCGTCTCCTTGGCCATCCGTCTGAAGGAGCGGCGTCTCGACCTCATCGGGGCGGACGCCACGATCCCCGTGGAGTCGTTTCCCATCGCGGTCGGTCGCGCCGGTCATGAGACGCCAACGGGTCGCTTTCAAGTCGAGGAGATGGTCGAGCACCCTGATTTCTACAAGTTCGATCCGAAGGATCCATCCCGTGTCATCGGGCGGATTCCACCTGGCCCGGCGAACCCTTTGGGCGAGCGCTGGATCGGGTTCACGCACGGTGAGGGTTGGACGTGGACGGTCGGTATCCACGGAACGCCGCACCCCGAGCTCCTCGGTCGCGCCGTCAGCGGCGGATGCATCCGCATGCGGAATGCCGACGTGATCCGGATCTACGAGCGCGTCCGGCTCGGCACGATCGTCGTCGTGCACCCCTGACGACGCGGCGACGGCCCCACCGTTCTCCGCGCCGCGTCCGGCGCTAGGGTTCCCGGCGCTACGGTTCGACGACGACCGTCGTGCCGATCTTGACCTGTTCAAACACTTTGACGACGTCCGCGTTCGCCATGCGTACGCAGCCGTGGCTCACCGCCTGGCCGAGCACCGAGGTCTTCGCGGTGCCGTGAAACCCCACCTGCCAGCCGTGGGCGTAGGCGAAGCCGATCCAACGCAGCCCGAGCGGATTGTTGGGTCCCGGCGGGACGCGGCCTTTGTTGGGCTTCTTCGTATCGTTGAAATCGAACGCCAGAAAATCGGGATTCTCGACCATCTCGTTGATCTGGAAGCGTCCCGCGGGCGTCGGCCATTTGGGCTGGCCGATGGCGACCTTGTAACCCTCGGGGGGCTGCTTGACCTCGTTCTCGACGAAGTAGAGCCGGCGCTCGTTGAGCTTCAGCAGGAGGTAGGCTTCCGGAGCTTGCGTCGGCTGCGGCACCGGGGCTACGGGGCTGGGCTCACGGCCAAAGAGGCCACAGCCGGTGACGCAGACCAGGAGCAGGACGATCAGGATGCGTGCTGCCCCCGCCGCCGCCGTGCCCCACCAAGTCATCGCATGATCGGAATGCATGCCCCCCGTATGCCAGTGATGCCGGCGTTTTTGAAGTCGTGCGGCGTGTCTTCGACGAAGTTTTCAGTACCTCCGACGCCGCGTCGGCCCGAGGAGCGCCCCCATCAGGCTGCGCGTCAGCTGATTCGCGACCGAGCGGGTGAGCGGCGACTTCAGGATTTTCTCGAAGGTGCTCGGCTGCTCGCGTCCGCGCGGCGCCGGCGCGGGACGCTCGGGTGTGTCGTCCGCGGCGGCCTTGGCCTTGCCGCTCAACACCTCGCGCGCGCTCTCTCTGTCGATGGCTTGGGCGTATTTCCGGACCTGCGCCGTCGCGAGCCGGGGTTTCAGCTCGGCGTCGGTGAGCGGCCCCATGCGCGACGCGGGCGGGATGAGCCGAGTCGCGAAGGGCGGCGTCGGGGCGCCGTTCGCGCCGAGCACCGTGATCAGTGCCTCGCCGATGCCGAGCGTCGTGAGGGTTTCCTCGACGTCGTAGAAGTCGGTCTTCGGAAACGTGCGGGCGGCGGCTTTCAGGGCTTTCTCGTCGTCGGGTGTGAACGCACGGAGCGCGTGCTGCACGCGATGCCCGAGCTGTCCGAGCACGTCGGGCGGCACGTCCTTCGGGCTCTGCGTCACGAAGAATACCCCGACGCCCTTCGAGCGCACCAACCGCACGACCTGCTGCACCTGATCCAGGAACGCCTTGCTCGCGCCGTTGAAGAGCAGGTGGGCCTCGTCGAAGAAGAACATGAGCTTCGGCTGGTCGAGATCGCCGACCTCGGGGAGCGTCGCGTAGAGCCGCGCCAGCATCCACATCATGAACGTCGAGAAGAGGGCGGGCTTGTCCTGGACGTCGGAGAGCTCGAGCACGGTCACGAGCCCGCGGCCGTCGCGCTCGGTCTGCATCAGATCCTCGAGCTCAAACTCGGGCTCGCCGAAGAATTGCAGCGCACCTTGAGTCTCGAGCTCGACCATCTCGCGCAGGAGCACGCCGACGCTCGCCTTCGACATCCCGCCGTAGTCCTTGAGGTCGGCGGCGCCGTCGCCCGTGAGATGCTGCAGCACGGCGCGCAGGTCGGGGAAGTCGAGCAGCAGCAGGTTGCGGTCGTCGCAGTACTTGAAGACCATGCTGAGGACGCTCGTCTGGGTCTCGTTCAGGTCGAGGACCTTCGCGAGCAGCAGCGGTCCGAAGGACGACACGGTCGCGCGCAGCTGGGCGCCGTGCTTGCCGGTCAGGCTGACCAGCTCGATCGGGAACGCGCTGGCGTTCCATGTGTAGCCGGTATCGCGGGCCCGCGTCGTCACCCGATCGCTGCTTTCGCCGGCGACGCCGAGCCCCGAGAGATCGCCTTTCAAGTCGGCGAGAAAGACCGGGGTGCCGGCGGCCGCGATTTGCTCGGCCATGAGCTGAAGCGTCTTCGTCTTGCCGGTGCCGGTCGCGCCGGCGATCAAGCCGTGGCGATTCAGCATCGCGAGTGGCACGCGCACCAGCGGCTCGGGGACGCACTCGCCGCCATGCAGCGGTGCGCCCAAGGTCACGACCTTGGCGGCGTTCGGGAAAGCCGCACGAGCTGCGGCCACGAGCTTCGGATCGATTGCCACGAGTCCTCCTACCGTCTGCCGTTGTTCGGGGGCGCGGGCACTCTACTCCCGCGCCTGCGGGGCCGGAAGGTGCGTGGGCTACCAGTTCAGCTGGTAGCGTTTGCGCTTCCGCCAGAGCGTCGTCGTGTCGACGCCGAGGCGGGCGGCAGCTTCTTCGAGCGTCGCCGACTCCGCCAGAACGTGCTCGATGTGGCGCTTCTCGACTTCTTCGAGCGATGCCCCCGCGCTGTCGACGACGCCAATCGCGCGCTCGGCCGGCGCGAGCAGGCGATCGGGAAGATCCTCGGCCTCGATGGCGTCGCCGCGCGACAACACGGCGGCGCGCTCGAGTGCGTTGGCGAGCTCGCGGACGTTGCCGGGCCACGCATAGGCATGGAGCGCGGCGCGCGCTTTCGGCGCGAGTCGCAACGTCCCGCGGTGATCGCGCGCGGCGAGCCGCGCCAGCACGTGGTCGATGAAACCGTCGAGGTCCTCGCGGCGCTCGCGCAGCGGCGGCAGGCGGATGCCGACGACGTTCAGACGGAAGTAGAGATCCTCGCGAAACCGGCCGGCGGCGACGTCGTCCTCGAGCGCGCGGTTGGTGGCCGCGATGACCCGGGCGTCGACCTCGCGCGTCTTGGCATCGCCGACACGCTCGAAGCGGCGCTCTTCGAGGAAGCGCAGGAGCTTCGCCTGGAGCTCGAGCGGCAGCTCGCCCACCTCGTCGAAGAAGAGCGTGCCCCCCTCGGCGGCTTCGACGCGGCCGGCTTTGTCCTTGTGTGCACCCGTGAACGCGCCGCGCACATGACCGAAGAGCTCGCTCTCGAGCAGATGCTCGGCGAGCGTCGTGCACGCGATGGTGACGAACGGGTGGGCGGCGCGCCGGCTCCAGGCGTGCACCCGGCGCGCGAGCACTGTCTTGCCCGTGCCGCTCTCGCCCGTGAGCAGGACGACCGCGTCGCTCGCGGCCGCGCGCTCGGCCGTCGTGAGCGCGTACTGCATGGCGGGGCTCGCCGAGGTGAGAATCAGATCTTCGCCCGCCGCTTGGCGAAGCCGCTGATTCTCGCGCCGCAAGCCCTGCGTCTCGAGCACGCGCGCGAGCACGAGGTCGATCTGCTCCAGGCCGAAGGGTTTCACGAGATAGTCGTAGGCGCCGCCGCGGATCGCCTCGACCGCCTGGGCCACCGTCGCGTACGCCGTCATCAGCACGACCGCCGTCGCGGGCGCGCGGCGCGCGATCTCCGCGAGAAGCGCGAGCCCGTCGACGCGCGCCATGCGCACGTCCGAGAACACGATGTCGAAGCGGCGGCGGGCGAGCGCGGCGAGCGCCTCGTCGCCGTCGGCGGCGACCTCGACGTCGTGACCTTGGCTCCGGACGTACGTCGCGAGCGTCGTCCGGATGTTCGGCTCGTCGTCGGTGATCAGGATCGTCGCCATCTCAGCTCCGGGGCAGCTCGAGCGTGAAGCTCGTGCCCGCCGTCGGCGAGCTCTCGAGGTATACCCTGCCGCCGTGGGCTTGCACGATGTCGCGGACGATCGCGAGCCCGAGGCCTGCGGCCCCCGCCTCGCCGCTGCCGAGATGCTGGGTGAAGCGCTCGAAGATGCGCTCCTGCTGCGCGACGGGAATGCCGGGGCCGGTGTCGTGCACGGTGAGGTTCGTCACGGCGCCGACGGCGGCCGCCACGATCGCGATCCGCCCACCGCGCGGCGTATAGCGGAGCGCGTTGGCGACGAGATTCGACAGCGCCCACGTGAGCTTGGTTTCGTCGCCGTCGACGACCATGCCCGGCGCGACCGTCGGCGTGATCGCGACCCCTTTTTCGTCGGCCTGAATGGCGAACAGGGTGACGACGCGGGCGACGACCGTCGCGAGGTCGACCGGCTCGCGCCCGACGGCGATCGCCATCGCGCGGGTGCGGGCGACGTCGAGGAACTGCTGTGCCACGTCTTGCAGTCGCAGCACGTCTTCGTGGGCGGTCGCGAGCAGGCGCTCCGCCTCCGCACCGGTGGCCTCCGGCCCGCGGCGCAGCAGCTCGACCGCCATGCGGAGCGACGTGAGCGGCGTTCGGAGCTCGTGCGAGAGCGTGGCGACGAGGTTCTCGCGGCGGCGCTCCTGATCGCGCAGGTACGTGACGTCTTGCAGGGTGAGGATCAGGCCCGCGGGTGACCGGTCGCGCGTCTGCCGGGGTGTCGGGCGCAGCATGTAGTGATGGTCGCGGCCGCGGAGGAAGAGGGTGATCTCGACGCGATCGCGCTCGCGTTCGGGGTGGGCGAGGATCTCACGCGTCGCCTCACGGAGCCTGAGATAGTGCGGATGGGTGGAAGCCAGGTCGTCGAAGCGCGCGTGGAGCACCATGGCGCGCTCGACCTCGAGAATGGCGCAGGCCACGGCGTTCACGTGCACGACCGTGCCGGCCGGGTCGAGCACGATGAGACCGTCTTCGCTGGCCTCGATGATCGCCTCGGTCTTCGCCTGCTCCTCGAGTACGACGTCGATGCGGGTGCGCTCGATGGCGACGGCGACTTGATCGGCGAACGCGTCGAGCAGCTGGCGCTGATCCGGCGTCAGGCCGGTCGTTGGTGCCCGGACCCCGAGCACCCCGACCCTACCGCGCGCCGTTCGCACCGGTACACAGACCCAATCGCCGCCCGGAAGGGTTTGGGTGCCGGGGCCCGCCGGCTCGTCGTGATCCCACACCCACGTCGCGGCGGCGATCTCGGTGTCGGCGAACTCCGCGCCGGGCGGCTCGGACGCCCGGACGACGAGACGATCGCCGTCGCGCGTCAGCACGACGGCGGGATGGGCAAAGAGGCCGGCCAGGTGCCGGACGACCACCGGCAGCAGATCGTCGAGGCCGATCGCCCCCGCGATGTGGCGCGCGAACGCGTAGAGGGCGCCGGTGTGCTCCTCGCGGTGGCGGGCGAGGGCGGCCTGATCGCGCGCCCGCACCGTCAGCTGGCTCGTCAGGATCGCGACGCTGAGAAACACGATCAACGACACGATGTCCTGCGGCTGCGTCACCGAGAGCGTGAACACGGGCGAGACGAAGAGAAAGTCGTAGACGAGGACGCTGGCGAACGACGCCAGGATCGACGGGCCGAGCCCGCAGAACACGGCGGTCAGCAGGACGCCGGCCAGGAACACCATCGCCGGGTCGTCGAGCGCGACGCCGCGTTCGAGGCACTTCGCGCCCGCCGTCGCGACCGCCACGATGCCGCCCGCGGCGAGATAGCGGAGCCCGCGCCGGGTCGGGTCCGTCTCGGTCGGAGCCTGCGCATCCCGGCGGACATCCGGCTCACCCGTGATCACGCGCACGTCGATGTCGCCGCTCGCGGCGATCACGCGCCGGAGCGGTGACGGTGCGAGCAGCGTCCGCCACCACGGGCGGTCGGGCTTCCCGAGCACGATCTCGGTGACGTTGCGGGCGCGCGCGAGGCCGATCAGCTCCGCGGCGACGTGCTCGCCGGTGAGGGTCACGGGTTCGCCGCCGAGGCGCTCCGCCAATCGGAGCGTTTCAGCGACGCGCGCCTTCGCGGCCGGGCCGCGCCGGGCGAAGGCGGTCGTTTCGACGAAGACGGCGAGCCACTCGGCCCGCCGCCGCGCCGCCAGGCGGCGGGCGGCCCGCACCAGGCGCTCGGCGAGCGGCGAGTCGCTCACGCCGACCAGAATACGCTCGGTCACCGGCCATGTGCCGCTGATCGCGTGCGCGCGCATATACGCCTGCATCTCGTCGTCGACGCGCTCGGCGGCGTGACGGAGCGCGAGCTCGCGGAGCGCCGTGAGATTGCCGGGGGTGAAGTAGTTGGCGAGCGCGCGTTCGGCGGCCGGGCCGAGATAGACCTTGCCCTCCTCGAGGCGCTTGATCAGGTCGTCGGGCGGAAGGTCGACGAGCTTCAGCTCGTCGGCGCGCTCGAGGATGCCGTCGGGGACGGTCTCGCGGACGCGAACGCCCGTGATCTGCGCCACGACGTCGTTCAGGCTCTCGACGTGCTGGATGTTGATCGTGGTGTAGACGTCGATGCCCGCGTCGAGCAGCTCCACGACGTCGGAGTAGCGCTTGGGGTGACGGCTGCCGTCGACGTTGGTGTGCGCCAGCTCGTCGACGAGCACGATCGCCGGCCGGCGCGCGAGGATCGCGTCGAGATCCATCTCGAGAAGCGTCCGGCCGCGATGCTCGATGGCCCGCTTCGGCACCACGTCCAGGCCCGCCAGCAGCGCCTGGGTTTCGGCGCGGCCGTGCGTCTCGACGACGCCCACCACCACGTCGACGCCCTCGCGCAGGCGCTCGCGCGCGGCTTCCAGCATCGCGTAGGTCTTGCCGACGCCGGGCGCGGCGCCCATGAAGACGCGGAGCCGGCTCCGCTCCGCCCGGGTCGCTGCGTCCAGCAACGCGTCGGGTGACGGTCGGCGGGTCTCCGCGCTGTCTCGGCCCGGCATGGGTGCTCAGTGTACTGCGTGTCGGGGGTCGAGAGCAGGGGCGGTCTGCGCCGCCGCATCCAGCGCCAGATTGAGCGGCAGCACGGCGACGACGGGCTCGCCGAGGACGCCGAGCTGGCGCGCGGCGGTGTGGGCGGCGACGAGCGCGAGCACGGTGGCATCGCTCAGTCCCCGCATCCGCGCCACGCGCGGCGCTTGGTAGCGTGCCGCCGCCGGACTGATGTTCGGATCGAGGCCGCTGGCCGAGCTGGTGACGAGATCGACCGGCACCGCCGCCGTGTTGCCGGGGTCGGCGGCTCGGAGCGCCGTGACGCGGGCCGCCACCGCTTCGACGAGCGCGTCGTTCAAGGGCCCGAGGTTCGAGCCCGACGAGGCCGCGCCGTTGTACGCGGCCGGGCCCGTCGCCGACGGCCGCCCCCAGAAGTACGTGGGAGCGTCGAACGGTTGTCCGATCAGCGCCGAGCCGACGACCACGTCGCCGCGGGTGAGGAGGCTGCCGTTCGCCTGGACCGGAAAGAGCAGTTGCGCGAGGCCGGTCACGACGAGCGGATACACGACGCCGGTCAGGATCGTCAGCAGCAGGAGCGACAGGCACGCGGGCTTCAGTTGCTTCATCATGAAAGTCTCCTCCGGTCGCCCGTCTTCACGCGAGACCGAGCACGACGAGCACCACGTCGATCAGCTTGATGCCGACGAACGGCGCCACGATCCCGCCGAGGCCGTAGACGAGCAGGTTGTCGCGCAGCAGCACCGACGCCCCGACGGCGCGATAGCGGACGCCGCGCAGGGCCAGCGGGATGAGGCCGATGATGACGAGCGCGTTGAAGATCACGGCCGACAGGATCGCGCTCGCCGGCGTCGCGAGGTGCATGACGTTCAGCGCGTTCAGCGCCGGATAGGTCCCGGCGAAGGCGGCGGGAATGATCGCGAAGTATTTGGCGACGTCGTTGGCGATCGAGAACGTGGTGAGCGCCCCGCGCGTCATGAGCAGTTGTTTTCCGATCTCGACGATCTCGATCAGCTTGGTCGGGTTCGAGTCGAGGTCGACCATGTTGCCGGCTTCCTTCGCCGCCTGCGTGCCCGTGTTCATGGCGACCGCGACGTCGGCCTGTGCCAACGCGGGCGCGTCGTTGGTGCCGTCGCCGGTCATGGCGACCAGGCGTCCGCCGCGCTGATACTCGCGGATGAGCTCGAGCTTCTTCTCGGGCGTGGCCTGGGCGAGGAAATCGTCGACACCTGCCTCGGCGGCGATGGTCGCCGCCGTGAGGGGATTGTCGCCCGTGATCATCACCGTCTTGATCCCCATGCGGCGGAGCTCGGCGAAGCGGTCCTTGATGCGGGTCTTCACGATGTCCTTCAGCTGAATGACGCCGAGCACCTGCGCGCCGTCGGCGACGACGAGCGGCGTCCCGCCCTCGCGCGCGATGCGCTCGACGTGGCCGCGGACGACGGCGGGGAACTGGCCGCCGTTGGTCGCGACGTAGGCCTCGATGGCGTCCGCCGATCCCTTGCGGACGTGACGACCGTCGAGATCGACGCCGCTCATGCGGGTCTGCGCGCTGAACGGCACGAAGGTCGCGCCGAGCGCGTGCACGTCGCGCTCGCGGAGCCCGTACTGCTCCTTGGCCAGCACGACGATGCTGCGGCCCTCCGGGGTTTCGTCGGCGAGCGACGCGAGCTGGGCGGCGTCGGCGAGTTGCGCGATCCCGATGCCGTCGGTCGGGATGAATGCCGTGGCCTGCCGGTTGCCGAGCGTGATCGTGCCGGTCTTGTCGAGCAGCAGCACGTCGACGTCGCCCGCCGCCTCGACGGCGCGGCCCGAGATGGCGATCACGTTGGCCTGGATCATGCGGTCCATGCCCGCGATGCCGATCGCCGACAGCAGGCCGCCGATCGTCGTCGGGATCAGGCACACGAGGAGCGCCGTCAGCACGGTCATCGTGATGGGCACGCCGTGCCCGACTTCGGCGACCGCGTAGATCGAGAAGGGCAGCAGGGTCACCGTCGCGAGCAAGAAAACGATGGTGAAGCCGGCAAGCAGGATGTTGAGGGCGATCTCGTTCGGGGTTTTCTGGCGCTTGGCGCCTTCGACCATGGCGATCATGCGGTCGAGGAAGGTCTCGCCGGGGTCGGTGGTGACCCGGATCACGAGCCAGTCCGAGAGGACGCGGGTGCCGCCGGTCACCGCGCTCCGGTCGCCGCCGGCCTCGCGGATCACCGGAGCGCTCTCGCCGGTGATCGCGCTCTCGTCGACGGAGGCGACGCCGACTACGATCTCGCCGTCGCTCGGGACGAACTCGCCGGCGTCGACCAGCACCACGTCGCCCTTGCGGAGATCGGCGCTGGTCGTGGGGACCGTCGTCGCGCTCGCGGGACGAAACGTTCGGCTGTCGGGCGGCGCCGTGAGCTTCCGCGTCACGATGTCGCGACGCGACTTCCGCAGTGCGTCGGCCTGCGCCTTGCCGCGGCCCTCCGCCATCGCCTCGGCGAAGTTGGCGAAGAGGACGGTGAACCAGAGCCACAGCGTGACGGCCAGGATGAACCCCGCGGGCGCTTCGCCGTGGCCGCCGAGCGCCTGGAAGAAGAGCAGGGTCGTGAGCACGCTCGCGATCAGCACGACGAACATCACGGGATTCCGCACCTGGTGGCGCGGGTCGAGCTTGGTGAACGACGCGCCGATCGCGCCGCGGACAATCTCGAGATCAAAGAGGGGACGCGCTTTGGAGCCGGTCGACATGGTCGTGGTCCTCACTGGAAGAGCATCAGGTGCTCGACGATCGGGCCGAGCGCGAGCGCGGGCACGAAGGTGAGCACGCCGACGATGATCACGACGCCGATCAGCATGGCGACGAAGAGCGGCGTGTGGGTCGGCAACGTGCCGGCGCCCGCCGGAACGTGCTTCTTCTTCGCGAGCGAGCCGGCGATCGCCAGGGTCGGGATCGCGAGCCAATAGCGGGCGATCAGCATCGCGAGGCCCCCCGTCACATTGTAGAAAGGGACGTTCGCCGAGAGTCCGGCAAAGGCGCTCCCGTTGTTGTTCCCCATCGAGCTGTACGCGTAGAGGATCTCGCTGAAGCCGTGGGCGCCTTTGTTGAGACGGCCGCCGAGCCCCGCGTCGGTCAGCACCGCGAGGGCCGTGAAGCCGAGCACGACGATCGGCGGAATCAGGATCACGACCGCCGCCATCTTCATCTCGTAGGCCTCGATCTTCTTGCCGAGATACTCCGGCGTGCGTCCGACCATGAGGCCGGACACGAACACCGCGATGATGGCGAAGATCAGCATGCCGTAGAGTCCCGAGCCGACCCCGCCGTAGATCACCTCGCCGAGCTGCATCAGGAAGAGCGGCACGAGACCACCGAGCGGTGTGAACGAGTCGTGCATCGCATTCACGGATCCGTTGGACGCCGCTGTGGTCGCCGTCGCCCAAAGCGCGGAGTTGGCGACGCCGAAGCGGACTTCCTTGCCTTCCATGTTGCCGCCCGGCTGAAGGTCGCTGGCGATTGCGTCGACGCCGAGCGGCGTGAGACGCGGATTGCCGCGATACTCGGCCCACTCGCAGAGGGCGAGCATGGCCACGAAGATGACCGTCATCGCGGCCAGCACCGCCCATCCTTGCCGCGCGTCGCCGACCATCTGGCCGAACGTGCAGCAGAGCGCCGTCGCGATCAGCAAAATCGCGAGCATCTCGACGAAGTTCGAGAGCGGCGTCGGGTTCTCGTACGGGTGTGCGGAGTTGACGTTGAAGAAGCCGCCGCCGTTGGTACCGAGCTGCTTGATGGCGATCTGCGACGACGCCGGGCCCATCGGCAGTGTCTGTTCGGTGACGGTCGTGCCGTCCGCGCCCGGCGTTGCTGCGAGCAGCGGCACCGTCCGGTAGGCGCTGAAGTTTTGCACGACGCCCTGCGAGACCTGCACGAGCGCCAACCCGAGCGCGAGCGGCAGCAGGATCCAGAGTACGCTCCGCGTGAGGTCGACCCAGAAGTTGCCGATCACGGCCGAGGCGGTGCTCCGGAAGCCGCGAATCAACGCTACGAGCGTCGCCATCCCCGCCGCCGCCGACACGAAGTTCTGCACCGTCAGCGCCAGCATCTGCGTCAGGTAGCTCATGGTCGTTTCGCCGCCGTAGCCTTGCCAGTTCGTGTTGCTGGCGAAGCTCGCCGCCGTACTGAAGGCCGAGTCGGGTGACACACCCGCGAAGCCTCGAGGATTCAAGGGCAGGGCGCCCTGGCATCGTTGGATGCCGTACACGGTCAACATCCCGACCGCATTGAAGAGCAGCATCGCGACGGCGTACGTCTTCCAGTTCATGCCCTCGTCGGGATCGACGCCGCAGACGCGGTAGACGACGCGCTCGACCGGCCGCAGCATGGGATCGAGCCACGTTGGCTTCCCGTCGTAGACCCGTGCCATGAAGCCCCCGAGGGGCTGCGCGAGCGCGAGAAGAACCACGAGGTAGATTCCCACTTGCAGGAACGCGTTCGCCGTCATCAAAAGAGCTCCGGTTTCAGCAGCGCGACGAAGAGGTAGACGAAGAGCGCGACGCTCACGACGCCGCCGAGCACGTAGAAGATCGTCATGGGATCATCCTCACAGGCGGTCGAAGAGCTCGACCAGCGCCAACGAGACCGCGAAGAAGCCGACGGTCACTCCCAGGTAGAGAAGGTCCATGGACGGTATGCGCTGCATCGCGCGTGCCGCGCGCAAACCGACGGATCGGCGGGGGGCGGGCTGACGATGTCGGTCCGCTACGTTGCAGGATGCAATGCTCGGCCCTGCACCGTGCAATGACCGCCCGAGGAGAGGCCAGGCCCATCGTCGACAGGATGCTCGCCCTGCGCCGCCTGATCCTCACGATCGCCGGAGCGCTCGCGGGACTCCTAGGCACGCGCGCTCGATCGCGCTAGCTTCCGCGCGCGATCCACCCCCTCATGGATGGCTTGGTCAACAAGGCGCTCGCGGCCGTGATTCGAGATCGCATCGGCGAGCCGGCGTTCGTCGCGATGGCGCGTGACGCGGGCCTCGAGGCGGGCGCGTTCGTGGCCGGCAACGTCTACGACGACGCCGTCACGTATCGGCTGGTGGCCGCCGGCGCCCGCGCGCTCGACGTCTCGGAGGACGCGCTCCTCGAATCCCTCGGCGAGGAGTGGGTCGAGTTCGCGATCCGCGAAGGCTACGGCGGGTTTCTCACCACGGCGGGACGCACGCTGCGCGACGTGCTGCTGAATCTCGACCGCATGCACGAGAAGATCTCGCTCAACTATCCGCACGTGCGACAGCCGACCTTCTGGTGCACCGACCTGAAGCCCGCCGGGTTCGTGCTGCACTACACGTCGTCGCGCGCCGGTCTCGCCGCGCTCGTGATCGGCATCGTCCGAGGGTTGGCGCGCCTGCACCACACCCAGGTCGAGATCGAGCACCGCCGTCGTCTCGCCGACGGCGCTCCGCACGACGAATTCGTCGTGCGTCTCCCGCAGTGACGCGTCAGTGCCGCCGACGCGAGAGCCGAGTGAGCGGGGGTATCTCGCCGCTTCCCGCCCCGGGCACGAGCGGCGACAACATGAACGTCGTCTGGACGCCCTCGGCCTCGAGCTCCTGCAGAAACGTCGAGACGCGTTGATAGGCGGCCTGGGTGCTCGGGCGGTCGATACGGAACTCGACGCGCGTACCGGCCTGCGCCCGCAAGTCGTGGACGTGCGTCCGTAGATTCTCGAGATCGTAGGGCGTGGCTTCCGCCGCGAAGTAGAGCGAGCCGCGTGGTGAAACGATTCGCGCGTGGAACATGATCGGGCCTCACAACGACAGGTGGGAGTACCGGAACAGCGGGAGTATGCGGACGACACGCGGCGCGAATCAATCCCCTCGACAGGTGAGACGCGACGATTTTTTCGGCTGCGCACTCACGGAGGGAGATCGCATGTCATCCGTTTGCGTTCGTCGGGACGACCGATCTAGTTCCGCGCCCATGTGGAACACCCGAACGCCGCACGCGCATGACGTGCCGGCCAGTGCCGACGGCTCCAGCCGGCGCTCCCCGCGTGCCATGGTCGTCGCCGCCGGCCTGAGCCTTGTCGCGGTTGCCGTCGGCTGCGCGGTGAATCCCGTCACGCGTCGGCCCGAGCTCGCCATGGTGTCGCGCTCGACCGAGCTCGAGCTCGGGAGCGCGCAGGCGAAAACGGTAGCCGCGGAGATGGGACTGCTCGAGGACGCAGCGATCGCCGCCTACGTACGCACGATCGGCGCGCGGCTCGCCGCGCGATCGCCGCGCACGGACGTGCCGTACGCGTTCCACGTCGTCGACACGCCGGAGCCGAATGCGTTTGCGATTCCGGGTCATGTGTACGTGACCCGCGGGCTTCTCGTCCTCTTGAACGACGAGGACGAGCTCGCTGGCGTCCTGGCGCACGAGGTCGGGCACATCGCCGCCCGCCACGCCGTGCAGCGGCTCTCGCGCGCGCTGCCGGCCGGGATCCTCACCGGCATCGTCTCGGGCGTCACCGGTCTCGCGAGCCCGCTTCTCGGCAGTCTGTTCCAAGCTGGCGGCGACTTCGCGACCGACGCACTGCTCGCCCCCTACAGCCGCGAGCAGGAGCGTGAGGCCGATCGCGTCGGCCAGGAGATCGCGGCGCGGGCGGGCTGGGATCCAATCGCGCTCGCGCACGCGCTCGCGCACGCGCTCGCGGCGCTGGAGCGATTCGAGGGCACCGAGACGAAAGGCCAACGCCGGCCGAGCTTCCTCGATGCGCATCCGTCCACGCCGGAGCGGGCGCGGAACACGGCCGCCTACGCCGCGACGCTGGTGCGTGCACCGGCAGCGCCGACCGTACCGACACGGGGGGAGTTCCTCGCGCGCCTCGACGGGCTCGTCGTCGGTCCCAGCGCCGCCCAAGGGGTGTTCGACGGCAAGAAGTTCCTGCACCCCGATCTCGGCTTCCACCTGCGGTTTCCCACCGAGTGGAAGACCGCCAACGCCGCCACCCAAGTGGCGGGGATGGCGGGCGACGGTCGCACCATCGCCGTGCTCTCGCTCGCGGCCGAGGGCAACGACCCCATGCTCGGCGTCCGCGCCTTCGAGCGCAGCGTCGAGGAGCCCATCGCGCCGCGCGTCGAACGCACCACGATCGACGGCCTTCCCGCCGCGCATCTCGGGGCGACGACGCAAGCGGAAGGCCGCCGCGTCGCGATCGAGATCTGGTGGGTGGCGCTCGGCGCTCACGTGTACCAGCTGACCGGCCTCGGTGCCGGCCCGTCACCGGATGACGACCGCGCGCTACTCGCCGGCATCGCGGAGAGCTTCGGCGCGCTCACGCCGACGGAGCGCGCCGGCATCCGGGAAGATCATGTGCGACTCGTCCAGCCGAAACCCGGCGAAACCCTTGCCCTCTTCACGAACCGCACCGGCACGCCGTGGAGCTCACAGCTGGTGGCGATCGCCAACGGCCTCGCCACGGGCACGCTCCCAGCACCGCTGCGACCTCTCAAGGTCGCCGTCCGCGAGCCCTACAGCGGCAAACCCGCCCCCTGAGCACCGAATGCGCGGTGGGCTCACCTGGCACTGCTAGACGGCTGTCTCATGCGCCCGTGAAGTCACCGCCGCGTCGTCTGCCCGGTGCAGCAACCGGTACAGTGCGGGCAGCACGACGAGCGTCAGAAGAGTGGACGAGACGATCCCGCCGATGACGACGGTCGCGAGCGGTCGTTGCACCTCGGCGCCGGTCCCGGTCGCGATCGCCATGGGCACGAACCCGAGTGTCGCCACCAGGGCCGTCATCAACACCGGTCGGAGCCGGGTGAGTGAACCCTCCACGATCGCGTCTTCGAGCGGCATCCCGTCGCTGCGGAGTGACTTGATGAGCGAGATCATCACCAATCCGTTCAGGACCGCGACGCCCGAGAGGGCGATGAAGCCGACGCCCGCGGAAATGGAGAGTGGGATGCCGCGCATTGCGAGCGCGGCGATCCCGCCCGTCAAGGCGAGCGGCACACCGCTGAAGACGAGCAGCGCGTCGATCGTGGTTCCAAACGTCGCGTAGAGCAGCAGAAAGATCGATAGCAGCGCGATCGGCACCACGAGCTTGAGCCGTGCGCTCGCCGACAGGAGCTGCTCGAATTGCCCGCCCCAGGTCAGCCAGTATCCCGGCGGGGTGGTGACGTGGTCCGTGACGCGGCGCTGCGCGTCGGCGACGAAGGAGCCGAGGTCGCGGCCCCGTACGTTCGCGGTGACGACCACGCGGCGTTTGCCGTTCTCACGGTTGATCATGTTCGGGCCGGGCGCGACCGTGATGCGTGCGATGGCCGAAAGCGGGATGTAGGACCGCTTCGCTGTCTCACGCCGGTGGGCCGACCCATTCGCGGCGATGGCGATGGGCCCGATGGCGTCCGCGTCCGACCGCGGCAGCGGCACGAGGAGGCGACCGATCGCTTCGACGTCGCGTCGTAGATCCTCGGGCAAGCGTACGACGATGTCGAAGCGGCGATCGCCTTCGAAGACCTCGCCCGCCACCTTGCCCCCGATGGCGACCGCGACGACGTCCTGCACGTCGGCTGCGTTGAGGCCGTGGCGCCCCAAGGCCGCGCGGTCGAGCTCGATGGTGAGGAGCGGGAGACCCGTGGTCTGCTCGAGCTTCACGTCCGACGCGCCGTCGATCGTCTTCATCGCCTTCTCCGCCACTTTTCCCAGTTCCTGCAGCACGGCCATGTCGTCTCCGAAGATCTTGACGGCCACGTCGCTCCGCACCCCTGCGATGAGCTCGTTGAACCGCATTTGGATGGGTTGGGTGAACTCGTAGTTGTTGCCCGGTACTTCCCGGACGGCCGCCTCGATCTCGGCGACGAGGACGTCCTTGGGCTTGCGAGGATTTGGCCACTCGTGTCGCGGCTTCATGATGACGAATCCGTCGGCAACGCTCGGCGGCATGGGATCCGTGGCGATCTCCGCGGTGCCCATCTTCGCGAAGACGTGACTCACCTCGGGGAGCTCCTTGATCCTCCGTTCGAGCGTGTGCTGCATGCTGATGGCCTGCGTGAGACTCGTGCCGGGAATGCGGAGCGCGTGGAGCGCGATGTCGTCTTCGTCGAGGCTTGGGATGAACTCGCTGCCCATACGCGTGGCCTGCACCACGCCCGCGGCGACCAGCGCGACCGCCGCAACGGCCACGATCACGCGGCCGCGCACGGCCGCCCGCAGTAGGGGCGCGTAGAGGTGGCGGGCCCCCCGCATGGCGGCGTTCTCGCGCTCGGCGATGCTCCCCGAGAGCAGCAGTGCAACCGCTGCCGGCACGAAAGTCACACTGAGGACCATCGCACCGAGCAGGGCCAGGATGACGGTGAACGCCATCGGGAAGAACATCTTCCCCTCGACGCCGGTCAGCGTGAGGATCGGCACATAGACGATCATGATGATGAGCTCGCCGAACATCGTCGCTCGCCGTACCTCCTTGGAGGCGCTCAGTACGACGGCGAAACGCTCCTGCCGGGTGAGAAGTCGGCCGACCCGATGCTGCGCGTCGGCCAGTCGGCGGATGCAGTTTTCGACGATGATGACGGCCCCATCGACGATCAGCCCGAAATCGAGCGCCCCGAGACTCATGAGATTGCCGCTGACGTTGCTCGCCACCATCCCGCTGATCGTGAACAGCATGGCGAGCGGGATGACCATGGCCGTGACGACCGCCGCGCGGAGGTTTCCGAGCAAGAGGAACAAAACCGCGACGACCAGTACGGCGCCCTCGAAGAGGTTCTTGCGGACGGTCTCGATCGTCGCGTTCACGAGATGGGTACGATCGTAGACGGTCTTGGCGACCATGCCGGATGGCAAACCCTGGTTGATGTCGCGCATCGCGGCGGCGACGCGTTTCGAGACGGTCCGGCTGTTTTCCCCCATGAGCATGAAGACCGTTCCGAGGACGACCTCGCGGCCGTCCTCCGTCGCGGCTCCGGTGCGGAGCTCGGGTCCGTGCAAGACGTCCGCGACGTCGCTCATGTGGACCGGTGTGCCGTCCCGGCTGGCGAGCACGATGCGACGGATGTCGTCCAACTCGGTGACCTGTCCCGGCACGCGAATCAGGTACTGCTCGCCGCTTCGTTCGATGTATCCCGCACCAACGTTGGTGTTGTTGCGCGCCAGGGCTGTGAGCAGATCCTCGAGGGTGAGGCCGTACGCCGCCAGTCGATGGGGGTAGGGTGCGACCTGGTATTGCTTCACGTAGCCGCCGATGGAGTTTACATCGACGACGCCCGGCACCATGCGAAGCCGAGGTTTGATCACCCAGTCTTGGGCCGTGCGGAGATCACTGGGACTGTGTCGCGGCGGCTGGGCCGGGTCCTGGTCCTGGTCTTGGTTCTCCACGGTGAACATGAAGATCTCGCCGAGCCCGGTTGCGATCGGGCCCATAGTCGGCTCGATGCTTGGTGGCAGGCGGCTTCTCACTTCCTGCAGGCGCTCGTTCACGAGCTGTCGTGCGAAATAGATGTCCGTGCCGTCATGGAAGACGACCGTCACTTGGGAGAGGCCGTAGCGTGACAGGGATCGGGTGTAGGCGAGCGCAGGCAGCCCCCCCATGGCCGTCTCGATTGGGACCGTGACGCGTTGCTCGGACTCGAGCGGTGAGTAGCCGGCCGCTTCGGTATTGATCTGAACCTGGACGTTGGTGATGTCCGGAACGGCGTCGATCGAGAGTCGCTGGTAGTTGTAGACGCCGAACAACGCCATCGCCGCGACGGCCGCGAGGACGACCCAGCGCCGGTGGATCGCAAACCCCAGAACCCGTTCGAGCACCGAGCTCTGCTCAGTGGTCATGGGACGCCCCTGACTTTTGGATGTCGGCTTTCACGATGAAGCTGTTCTCCGTCGCGTAGCGCTGACCCGCCGTGACGCCTGCGGTCACCTCTACCCACTCCGCGTCTCTCCGGCCGAGCTCGAAGGGCATTGCCTGAAAGACGGTGCCTTCGTTTAAAAAGACGACGTCCCAATCGCGGAACGTCTGGAGCGCCTTCGACTTCACGGCCACGGGCACCGTCGTCTCGTCCACGATGATCTCCCCAGTGACGTAGAGCCCAGGGGCCCACTCGGCCTTGGAGTTCACGATCTCGACGCGCGCCAGCCGGGTCTGAGTATCGGCGATGCCGATGGGCGAGACGTAGACGATGGTTCCGCTGCCGGGGGTCGCGTCGCGGGCGCGTGCCACCGTGACCTGCTGGCCCGCTCGCACACGATCCGCTTCATGCGATGGGACCTCGAGCTGGACCCAAACCGTGCTGAGATCGGTGATGGTGAACAGCACGTCGTCTTCGCGGGCGAGCTCTCCCGGGAGCACGTCCTTGGTGACGATCGTGCCGGCGATCGGAGCCTTGAGATCGTAGGGTTGCAGACTCTCGTTGTTCTGGATGATGGCCAGCACCTGTCCGGAAGCAACCACGTCCCCGAGACGTGCGCGGACGTCCTTGACGATCCCTGCATAGCGCGGCGCCACGTGGGCCAGGCGGTCGCCATTGGGTTCGATGCGCCCGCTGACGTGGAGGACCGTTCGGATCGTGGCCGGGCCGATGGTTTCGATCTCGACGCCCGAGCGCGCGATCGCTGTGGGCGAAAGCTCGGTGCGGCCTTCGTAGGAGGCATACGTCCAGCGGCGGGTACGGCCGTCGTGCTCGGCTGCTACCTCGACGTCGAACGAGTGCGGCTCGACGACGGTCGTATCTCCGAGCAGAAAGTCGTCACGCTTGGCAAATTCGATCGTATCGACGCGTCCGCCGAACCGTCGGAGTGTGATCGTGAGCTTCACGTCGTTCGGTTCGATGGGTCGATCACCTTCGTACGCATAGGCGCGCAACTCCGGTGGAACCCCGTCCTCGAAGATCGTCACCTCGACACCGAACCCATCCTCCCGCAGGAGCCGTCCGCCGTGCGGGCCCTTCGCGGCCTCGGCAGGTGCCTCGGTGTGCCCATGTCCGCGCTCGGAGGCGGAGCGGCAGCCGACGGTGAGGGCGATCATCAGAAGGATTCCACAGTGTGCGGCGGTCCGGTTCATGGACGTCTCCTGCGCGACTCTTCGGCTGTATTCAGGTCGGCGTCCTGATGGAGTGGACCTCCGAGCAGTCGCTCGAGCTCGAGGACGAGCTGGTGATAGGTTTCGGCCGTCGTGATGCGTTCGCGTTCGACGGCGACGAGCGTGCGTTGCGCATCCAGCAGCTCGAGGTATGAAAAGCGCCCTTCGTCGAATCCGCTGCGGGCGAGGGCGAGCGAGCTCTTCGATTCTGGCACGATCTCTCGGTCGAGCGTGTCGAGGGCGAGCGCGGCATGCTGGAGCTCTTGATGCACGGTGAAGACGAGGGTGCGGAGACGGACCGAGGTCGCCTGTCCCGCTGCGTCGCTCTTCGCGAGAAGGGCGTGGGCTTCGCTCACGCCACCCTGGCCGCGATCGTTGAACGGCAGTGGCAGGGAGACACTGAAGAGAAACGCCTCGTCCCCCGGACCTTCGAGCCGACGCACGCCGCCGCTCACCGTGAGGTTGGGAATACGCCTCGTCTCCGCGAGCCGAAGCTCCGCCTCCCGGAGCCGACGTTCCGAGAGCTGCCGAGCGATGGTGGGGGCGTCAGCGAGCCGTGTCGCGAGCTCCGTGTATTCGGGAACGGTCGCCCGTCGAAAAAGCGGGCCATCCACACGTTCGAAGCGCGGCTGATCGTCGGCCCAGGTCGCGGCGAGCTCCCGCCGCGCCGCCGCGAGCTCGTGATGGGCGTGCTCGCCGGCGATGCGGCTCCGCGCCCACTCGACCCGCGCTTTTGCTCTCGCCAGTGGCGATTCGGCGCCCGCTTCGACCCGTCGGGCCACGGCGGAGACCGATTGCTTGGTCAGGCGCACGGTGATGTCGGTGAGCGCGACGATCTCTTGGGCTGCGAGCACGCGAATGAAGCGCCGTGCGACTTCGGCTGTGACGTCGACCCGCTTCACTTCGTACTCCTGCGTGGCCAGCCCCGCCGCCGCCGTGGTCGCGGCCACGCGGGCGGCGCGCTTGCCGCCGAGCTCGATCGCTTGGGCGAGCTCGAGGGTCGCTTGGGCTTCCCGCCCGCCCTCGAATCGACCGGTTCCCAGGACGTCCTCGACCCGGAAACTTACCTCCGGATTGGGCCGGAGCCCTGCCTGCAACGCGCGGGCTTCACTCGCACGGATCTGCCACCCGTACTGCGCGAGCTCCGGGCTCCGCAGGAGTGCCAGGGCCGCTGCTGCCGGCAACGTGAGCACCGCAACCGGCTGGGTTTCGGCAGGCATCTGACCCAGCGGCGCGGCGGGCGCTGGGTCGATCGCGGCCAGGGGACCCGGGGCGCGTTGGTCTCGTAGCGACGGGGATCGTGCAGACAAGCAACCGATGGCCGTAGCGGCCATCAGGACTACGAAGAGTCGACTCATGAGCAACATACCCCCCAAGCGCGAAGCGCTGGCAGCAGCATCGACGGCGCGACCGCACGCAACAGCAGCGGGCGGAGCGAGACGGATACGACCGTTCGGGCGTGCTCAGATACGGAGGATGTTCGAGCGGGACGGTAAGGGCGGGCCGATTCTGGTGTGTGGTCGGCACGAAAGCGGAGCGATGCGGACCAACGCGAAGGTCGCGCTGGCGGCGACGATCACGGCCGGTCCGCCGTCGCGTGGAAGGGGTGGCGCGGGGAGGGTGCAGCTCGCAGCGGGAGCCGACAACGCTACGACGTGGTCCGTATGATGCGGATTTGCATGCGACGGAGTCGCGTCATGGTCATGGTCGTGGTGATCGTGATCCGACTCCGTGTGGGCCATGGTGACGGCAACGTGGCCGGCGACGGCATGGAGCGTGACGCGATGCTCGCCATGGGCCAGTGCGCCGAGAGGCAGGGCCCAGACGACGCCATTCGCGACGAGCGGCCCCATCAACCCCAGCACCACGAGCATGCGCAAACGACCCACGAGAGCCGACCTACCGGTCGGCAGCGGCAGCGTCAATATCGATTCCGGTTGCGTGCGATTCGATGCCCGACAGCGGCGCCAGGTCTCAGTGGTGGCGATGGTGCACATCCTGCGTATGGGGGTGCTCGTGCTCCAACGGGGCGTGCGTATGCGGGTGTGCGTGGGGTTCCCCCGTTGGATCGCCGATCGCGTGACCGTGCTGGTGGTGTGCATCGTGCGTGTGTCGATGATCGTGATCGACGGTCGCGTGCGTGTGGCGGTGGCTGTGCCGCTCCGTTGCAAGGAACCAGACGCCGAGCGCCATCGATACCAGTGCGATGAGCTCACGAAGGCCAAAGGGCTCGTGCAGCCAGCCGACACTCAGCAACACGCCCAGGAACGGAGCTGCGGAGAACAGCGCGGCTTCGCGAGCGACGCCGATCGCGCGCATCGCGTAGATCGCCAAGGCGAGGCTGACCCCGTAACTGGCGAATCCAATCAGAAGACCGGCGAAGGCGATGGACGGCGGTGGCACTGAGTGACCGGTTGCAAAGGCGATCGCCAGTGCGGTGCTGCCACCAGCCAATCCCTTGATTTGCGCGAGGGCGAACGGGTCACGGAGAGAGAGTCGCGACGTCAAGTTGTTGTCGATCGCCCACCCCGAACAGGCGCCGACGATGGCCAGCATACCCAGTGGATCGGGCGCGACGTGCATTCCTGGGGCCAGTGCGAGTGTCGCTGCGCCCATCATCATCGCGATGCAGCCGCCTGCCGCGCGTCCTCCGAGATGCTCCCCGAAATACACGACGGCCAGGATCGCGGTGAGCGGACCCTCGAGGTTCAGCAGCAGCGAGCCTGAAGTGGCTGAGACGCGGGCGAGTCCCGCCAAGAGGAGCAGGGGAGCGACGACCCCGCCCGCCGCGATCAATCCCAGGAGTAGGGGGCCGTCCTCGCGGCGCAGACTGGCTTCCCGACGACGGTTGCCGATCGCGAAACGCAACCCGGTGAGTCCGAGACCGGCGCCGAGGTAGAGGATCGCGGCCAGCATGACTGGACTCGCCTCGGATAGGAGGACTTTCGCGGCCGGCGCGCTCGCGCCAAACAGGACGGCGGCACCCAGGGCGGCCAGTGTTCCTCGAATTCGCTCGGGTGTGTTCGAACGGGGGTTGGTTCCAAGGCTCTCGACCATCGGAAGTGAACGTTAGTGGGCAGGGTGAGCAAACAGCAAGATGCCGAGCGTGATGGGGACTCTCGCCGACGGTGCCGACCAGGGCGTCACCGTCGGACGCGGGAAGGTCACCGATCTCGTCCGCCCGCAGGATCGACCCGTCGTGCGCGCCACTTCTCGATCTCGACCGCGAAGAAGAGCCCACAGGCGGCGCCGACCGCCAGCGCCAGATCGCCGAGGTCGAGGGGTTCGGTCTTGAGGATGGCGTTCATGATCGGCAGGTAGACCGCGGCGAGCTGAAGGGCGAGCGTCACCGTCACCGTCGCCGCGAGCGGAAGGTTGGTGAAGAATCCCTGGCTGAAGAGCGACTCGCGCTCGGAGCGAATGGCGAGCACGTGGCCGAGCTGCGCGAGGGCGAGCGTCGTGAAGACCATGGTCTGCCACGCGGTCTTTTCCCTCCACGTCATCCAGGCCTCGGTCCCGATGCAGAGGCCGGCCATGAGGAGGCTCACCCAGACCACGTGAATGCCGAGACCTCGGGCGAAGATGCTTTCTTGCGGCGGCCGCGGCGGGCGCCGCATGACCCCGCGCTCTTCGGGCTCGGCTGCGAGCGCGAGGCCGGGAAAGCCGTCCGAGATGAGGTTGATCCAGAGAATCTGGATCGGCAGGAGCGGCATCGGGAGCCCGAGAAACGGGGCCAGCAGGATCAACCAGACCTCGGCCGCGTTGGTCGTGACGGCGTATCGAATGAAGCGCCGCAGATTGTCGAAGATGCGACGGCCCTCGCGGACGGCGGTGACGATGGTCGCGAAGTTGTCGTCGAGGAGGATGATGCCGCTCGCCTCCTTCGCGACGTCCGTGCCCGTGACCCCCATCGCCACGCCGATGTCCGCCTGCTTGAGCGCCGGCGCGTCGTTCACGCCGTCACCCGTCATTGCCACGATCTCCCCGCGCGCTTGGAGGGCGCGGACGATGTCGAGCTTCTGTTCGGGCGCGACACGCGCGTAGACGCGCGTGCGTACCACCGCAGCCGCGAGCTCCGCGGCAGAGAGCTTCGCGAGCTCCGTGCCGGTCAGGACCCCTTCGTCGTCCTCCAGGATCCGGAGGCGTCGCGCGATCGCCCGCGCCGTTGCGGGGTGGTCGCCCGTGATCATCAGCGGGAGGATGCCCGCCTGCCGGCACAGCGCGACGGCTTCGCGGGCCTCGTCGCGCGGCGGGTCCATCATGCCGACCAGGCCGAGCAGCGTGAGGTCGCGCTCGAGCGTGTCGGGGGTGATGGGTGAAGGCAGGGCGTCCCAGTGCCGGACGCCGAAGGCAAGCACACGGAGCCCGTCGGCTGCCATGCGCTCGGTCACCGCCGTGATGGCCGCGGGATCGAGAGGCTGGGGCCCGCCGGCCGTTGCCATCGTGCCGGCCTGAGCGAGGAGCGCCTCGGTGGCACCCTTGGTGAAGGACACGAAGCCGCCGCGGTCATCCGGGTGCACGGTGGTCATGCAGCGGCGATTGGCGTCGAACGGGAGCTCGGCGACCCGAGGCTGATCGCGCCGCGTTGCGTTCGCGTCGAGCGTGCACGCCGCCGCCTGCAACAAGGCGATCTCCATGGAGTCGCCGGTGCCCGTGCCCGCGGCGTCGACGGCAGCGTCGTTGTTCAGCACCAGCGCGCGGAGGAGGACGTCCCAGGGTTCCCCGGAGCCCGGTGCTGCCGTCAGGGCGCCGTCGCAGAAGAAGGCTTCCACGGACATCCGGTTCAGAGTGAGCGTGCCCGTCTTGTCGGAGCAGATGACCGTCACGGAGCCGAGCGACTCGACGGCCGGCAGCTTCCGCACGAGCGCACGCTGCCGGATCATCCTGTGGGCGCCGAGCGCCAGTGAGACCGTGATCACCGCCGGGAGCGCTTCCGGAATGGCCGCTACGGCGAGGCTCACCGCGGTCATGAACATCAGGAGTGGGGGCTCGCCGCGCCAGAGGCCCGCCGCGAAGACGACGGCGCAGATCGCGAGTGCCATGAGGGCCAGGCGGCGCCCGAAATGCGCGAGGCGCCGCTGCAGCGGTGTCGTCGTCTCGTGCGAGTGCGCGAGGCTAGCGGCGATCCGGCCGAGCTCCGTGTCCATGCCGGTCGCGACCACGACGCCGCATCCGCGGCCATAGGTCGCGATCGTGCCCTTGTAGGCCATGTTCGTCCGATCACCGAGCGCCGAGTCGCCGCTCGGCAGTGGTCCGGTCGTCTTTTCGACCGCCACGGATTCTCCCGTGAGCGCCGCTTCCTCCGTTCGCAGGCTCGCCGTTTCGATCACGCGGAGGTCTGCCGGCACGATGCGGCCCGCGTCGAGGAGCACGATGTCCCCTGGCACGATCTCGGTGCCCGGAACGACCCGCGGCGCGCCGTCACGGTGCACGGTCGCGGTTGGGGCCGCCATCGCCTTGAGCGCCGCCATCGCACGGTCGGCGCGGTATTCCTGCACGAAGCCCACGATGGCGTTGAGGATCACGATGGCGACGATGCTGACGGTGTCCTTGAGGTCACCGACCAAGCCGGAGACCACGGCGGCCACCAGCAACAGCAGAATCATGAAGTCCGCGAATTGCCGCAGAAGGATACCGAGGGCGCTACGCCGGGCTCCTTCCGGGAGCGCGTTCGGTCCGTGGGACGCGAGCCGAGCCCGTGCTTCCGTGCTCGAGAGCCCGGCGGACGACGAGCGGAGCTGCGCGAGTGCCTCGGGAACCGAGAGCTGATGCCACGGGGCCATGTCGTCTACAGGCCCACGATGCCTGCGCACCTGCCGCTCGTCGGCACGCGCTACCGTACGACGAGCACTGGCATCGACGCCCGATCCAGTACTGCTTCGGCGGTGCTGCCGAGCAGAATCCGGCGGAGCCCGCTCGCGCCGCGGGCGCCGACCACCAAGAGATTCCCCCCGAGCGCCGCAGCGACACGGCCGAGGTCGCGCACCGCGATACCGTGGCGCGCTTCCGCGCGCACGCGCCAACCCGACGCCTCTAGTGACCGTCCGGAGGCCTCGAGCTGCCGCTGAGTTCTGGCCAGCCGTTGGGCGTTGACGGATCGCACCTCGCTCGTCAGCGCGGCGCGCAGGCTGGACGGCATGAAGGCCGTCGCGGGTGGATGGAAGGGCTCGGAAAGGCCGAGCACCGTGACGCGACCGTTCCGCGGCACGGTCAGCTTCGCGACGAACGCGACCGCGCGCCGGGCGTTCGATGACCCGTCGTACCCGATCACGAAGTGTCGCGGTGCCGGGCGGCGGTCTTTCGCGACCAGGACGGCCGCAGTGGCTCGCCGCACCACGCCCCGCGAGACACTGCCGAGCATCCAGCGCTGGAGCGGGCTGTAGCCGTGGGCGCCGACGACGATCGCTCCCGTGCGGGACGCGCGGTGGAGGATGGCGTCCAGCGGTGGCTCGTCCGCGAGCTCGACGGTGGCCTTGGGCCAGCGGCGGCGGAGCACGCCCTCCGTCTCGTCGGCGACGCGCTGCGCGCCCAGCGCCACCTCCGCGGAGATTCTGGACGGCCAGCGCGGACCGCCCCACGCCACCACTCCGGAGCCGTCGGCGCCCGCGGGCCACGGAAAATTCACCGCGGTGTGCACGGCGGCCTGCGCCTGCGGCGAGCCGTCACTTGCGATCAGTACCGGGAATCGTCGGCGTTTCGGACGTCGTCGCGTTCGCGTCGAGCCGTGATCGACCGCAGTGGTCATGCTGCTCCTCTCTGGGACGCTGCTATTCGCAATCGCGAAGGGGCGGAACGCAATGAGTCGTGCCATCCAGTTTGCATACCCCTTCCCTGCGCTTTCCGTGCCAGCCGGACGCTCGGACACGCGAGCCGACCTCCACCTCCATTTCCCACGACTGAGACGGATGACGGCCCGTACTTCGCACTCTCGCGAACATGGGGAACGCCATCTCGTCGACTTGCGCCCTCGGAGCGTGTCGAGCATCGCTCGTTCTGAGGCCTGCGACACGCCGCGGAAACTTGAGTACCAGATCTCCGGCGCAGACGTTCGACAGTGGCTGCGCGGCCGCACAGTACCGATCCCGACGCGGGTGAGCTTCACCGCGGCGCCCGAGAACCATCGGTTCGAGAACACACTCGGCCAGCCCATCGCGCAGCGCTCGCGCGGCGACGTCGACCATACGCCGACGCCCTTCGGACACTCCCGAGGTGCGTCGCGGCGCAACCTCGGAATTCGTCAGGCGAATGGAAGTGGAGCAGAAGGGGTTCGAACCCTCGACCCCCACGTTGCGAACGTGGTGCTCTCCCAACTGAGCTACTGCCCCAAATTCGGTGGGTATTCGACTCGACGGGACACCGCCGAACCGGGCGCAACCTAGCAGCGACTCCCGAGGTCTTCAAGGTGAAGCGCCCCTGTCAGGGCTTTGACTTTCTCGCCCGAGGGATGCCTGGAGGCATTCAAGTCCGCGCGGGTGCGCGACGATACTCCGTGGGGCTCCTCCTGCATGGCTATCCGTATCCTCGTCGTCGACGACAACATCTATGACCGTGAGCTGACCACGCGGGCACTCCGGAAGTTGGCGACGCCGCCGGGGCCCGCCGAGGTGGTCGGGGTCGACGACTGGCGCGCGGCCGAGCCGCTGGTGGCGCACGGGGGCTTCGATCTGCTCCTGCTCGACTTCCACCTGCCGGCGCTGAACGGTCTCGAGATCCTCGCCGAGCTGCGCGAGCGCGTGCATCCGCCGGTGATCATGATGACCGGACAGGACGACGTCGCAACGGCCGTCGAAACCCTCCGCGCGGGAGCCAGCGATTACGTGGCGAAGGGCGACGACTGGACCGCGAGCCTCGGGCTCGCCATCGACCGGGTGCTCGAGCGCGTCCGGTTGGAACGCGAGCTCGCCGAGTCGCGCGCGCAGCTCCGATCGTACGCGTCGGCGCTCGAAGAGAAGGTCGAGACCCGGACGGCGGTCGTCCGCGCGCAAGCCGCCGAGATCGAGGGGCTCTATCGCCGCGCCGAAGCCGCGGCCCGCTTGAAAGCCGAGATCGTCGCCAACGTGTCGCACGAGCTCCGCACGCCGCTGAACGCGATCTTCGGCTACACCGAGCTGCTGCAGGATCACGTCACGGGCGAGCCTGCCGACATGCTCGACTGCGTCCGTACGCAAGCGCAGCGTCTCCATGGGTTGGTCGAGTCGCTGCTCGCGCTCGGTCGTCTGAAGACGGGTAGCGAAGGCGTGACGATCGCGGAGTTCGACCTCGCGGGGCTCGTCGAAGACTTGAAAGGCCAGGCCGCGGTGCTGAACGCGGATCGCGGACTTTCCCTGACGTTCCGGGCGCCGGCTGCCTCCTGCCTCCTGAAGCACGACCGGGAAAAGATCCGCACGATCGCGTACCACCTCATCAACAACGCCATCAAATTCACTCCGGCCGGCGAGGTCGAGGTGACGCTGGAGCCGTCGTGCGGGGGCCTCGTGCTGACGGTCCGCGATACGGGCATCGGCTTTCCGGCCGAGGCGCGCGCGGTGATCTTCGAAGACTTCCGTCAGCTCGACGGCTCGATCACACGCCGCTACGAGGGCACCGGCCTCGGGCTCGCGATCGTCCGCCGCTGTGCCGAGCTGCTGCAGGGGACGATCCGTTCCGAGAGCGCACCGTCGTGCGGGTCGACGATCGTCGTCGAGCTCCCCGCGCTCGACGCGACCGCCTACGACGCGCCCCGCATCCAGGCCTGAGTCAGGCGGGGCCGGGGCCGCTCGGCAACTGGTTCAAGACGAGCCAGTACATGCCGAGCTCGGCGACCGCGCGCACGAACTGGTCGAAGTCGACCGGCTTCACGATGTAGCTGTTGACGCCGAGCTCGTAGCTTTCGACGATGTCGCGCTCTTCGCGGGACGACGTCATCACGACGACCGGGACGCGGCGCGTGCCCGGGTCGCTCTTGATGCGACGCAACACCTCGAGCCCGTCGATTTTCGGAAGCTTCAAGTCGAGCAAGACCATCTTCGGGACGGGACGCGCCTCGGGTCCGAACAGGAAGTCGAGCGCTTCGGCGCCGTCACGGGCGACGTAGAGTTGATTGGCGAGGTTATGCTTCTTGAGCGCTCGCACCGCCAATTCCACGTCCGCCGGACTGTCCTCGACCAACAAGATCTCCACGCTGCCGTGCTCCATGCTCGACTCCTTTTTCTTTGGGAAGCGCGAACCAGAAGGTGGCGCCGGCGCCGGGAGCCGACTCGGCCCACACGCGCCCACCGTGGCGCTGAACGACGCGCTGGACGATCGCCAGCCCGACGCCGGTGCCTTCGAACTCGTCGGCCCGATGCAGCCGTTCGAAGACGCGAAAGAGCTTGCCGACGTAGCGCATGTCGAAGCCGGCGCCGTTGTCTTTGACGAAGTAGAGCGTCTCGTGACCCGCGTCCGTGCTGCCGACCTCGATCGTGGCGTCGGCGCGCCCGCGCGTGAACTTCCACGCGTTGCCGATCAGGTTGGCGAGCACGTGGCGCAGCATGCTGCCGTCGGCGACCGTCGTCGGCAGCGCGCCGACGGCGACGCTCACCGTGCGTTCAGGCTCGAGGCGTCGCAGCTCGTCGCAGACGCCGTGCGCGAGGATCGCGACGTCGGTCGTCGCCCGGTCGAGCTCGGAGCGCCCGAGGCGGGAGAAGGACAGCAGGTCGTCGATGAGCCGCCCCATCTGGCGGGCGTTGGTGCGAATGACGCCGAGCACGCGACGGCTCTCGGCATCGAGCGTGTCGGCGTGGTCCTCGACGAGAATGTGCGCGTAGCCGTCGATGGCGCGGAGCGGAGCGCGGAGGTCGTGCGAGACGGAGTACGTGAACGAGCCGAGCGCCTCGTTCGCGGCTTCGAGCTGTTGGGTGCGCTCCTGCAACCGCTGCTCGGCTTCCTTGCGCTCGGTGACGTCCATCACCGAGCCCATGAGCCGCACCGGCTCCCCCCGCTCGTCGCGGAAGAGCTTGCCCTGCGTGGAGATCCAGCGAATGGCGCGGTCACCGTGGCGGATGATCCGGCACTCCATGGAGAATTCGTCGGTGCGCAAGGCCCGGTCGAATGCTTCGCGTTCGATCTCGCGATCGTCCGGGTACAGGTGCGGGTGGAAGACCTGGCGGCCCCAGGCGGGCTGGAGCGTCTCGTAGCCGAAGATCTGATCGTGCCGGAGCGTCCGATGTGATTCGTCGGTCAGGAGATCGAGATCCCAGAGGCCCATCTGCGACGCGTCGAGCGCGTGCGTGAGACGGTGCTCGCTCATGCGGAGCTGCGCCTCGACCTCGCGCCGTTGCTTCACCTCGCGGGTGAGCAGCACGAGCACGCTCGCGATGAGCGCCAGCGCGAGGATCGTCCCGCCGCCGAGCGTCGCGTAGGTGCGGGTGGTGCTCGTGAGCGCCGCGGCCTCGCGGACGGCCAAGAGCTCACGTTCGTGATGGTCGACGCGCGCCGCGAGGCCTTCGATCTCGTCGATCCGGCGGAGACCTTCGGCGAGCCGGTCGGTCAGCTCGGCCGCGCCGATGTCCCGGCTGCGGCGGTGGTCGATGACGTCGTCGGAGTAGGCCAGCTTGGCGCGGATCGCGAGATCGAGCGCATCGACGTTTCGTTGCTGCTCCGGATTGTCGCGCACCAGGCCGCGCAACCGATCGAGGTATTCCTCCAGCGCAGGGCGGTTGACCGCGCGCCGGCGCACCAAGTCCTCGTCGCCGGTGACCAGATGGCCGCGGACGGCGATCTCGGCGTCCTTCATCATGGAGACGGTCGCGTCGACGGTGTCGAGAACCTGGTGGGTGTGCGCGATCCAGCGCTGCGTGCCGATCAGGTCGTCGGCGTTCCGGTACGCGAGCCAGCCGAGTCCGAGCAAGGTGCCGAACGCGACGACGGCGCCGAGGAGCGATCGCCTGCCTGTTTCCACGGAATCCCCTAAAAGCACGGCGCGTGCCGACGGCGCTTCTGCGGTGCGCGCTGGCGTGGATGCGAGATTCCCAGTCGCGACCGCCGCGGGCCTGTCATGAATCTGACCGCGCGCGCGGTCGGCGTCAGGAGCGCGACAGGCCGCGGTTCACGCTGCCGAGGGCACCTGGTAGATACGTCGCGATGAGCTCATCGGCCGACCGCTTCGCTCCGTTTGCCGCGCGCATGCGCGCCGAGGGTCTTCCCGATCTCGCCCTCGCCACCTTCGCGTACTTCTACGAGCAGCTCGTTTCGGGGGCGACCGGCCTCATCCCCGAGGACAGCCTCGCGCCGATTCCGACGCTCCCAGACTCGGCCACGTTTGGAGCCGACCTCGTCGAGCGCGGCCGTCGCGAGCTCGCGAAGACCGTGCTCGTGAAGCTGAACGGCGGGCTCGCGACCAGCATGGGGCTCACCGGCCCGAAAGGGTTGCTCACGGTCAAGGACGACCTCACCTTCCTCGACGTGGTGCTCCGCCAAGCGGAGACCTACGGCATTCCGCTCGTGTTGATGGACAGCTTCAGCACGCACGACGCGACGCTGGCGGCGGTGGCGGCGCATCCGAAGGCCCGCGCCGACCTCGTGGTGGCGTTCGAGCAGCACAAGGTCCCGAAGATCACGCAGGCCGATTTCAGCCCGGGGGCGTGGGCGAACGATCCCCGCCTCGAATGGTGTCCGCCGGGACACGGCAACATCTACGCGTCACTCGCGACCAGCGGCGCGCTCGATCGCCTGCTCGCGCAAGGGTACGAGCATGCGTTCGTCTCCAACATCGACAACCTCGGCGCGGTGATCGATCCCGCGATCCTCGGTTACTTCGCGGAGCACGAGCACGGCTTCATGATGGAGGCGACCGACCGAACCGAAGCCGACAAGAAGGGCGGGCATCTCGCTCGCCGCGGCGATGGCCGGCTGTTGCTCCGTGAGGTGGCGCAATGTCCCGCGTCCGAGCTCGCGGTGTTCCAGGACATCGCGCGCCATCGCTACTTCAACACCAACAACATCTGGCTCAGCCTGCCGAAGCTGAAGGCGTTCCTGACGGCGTGCGACGGCGTCGTGAAGCTACCGATGATCCGCAACACGAAGACGATCGATCCGCGCGACGCCGCCTCGCCGGTGGTCTACCAGCTCGAGACGGCGATGGGTGCGGCGATCGAGCTCTTCGACGATGCGGCGGCGGTGCGGGTGCCACGCCTCCGGTTCGCTGCCGTGAAGAAGACTGGTGACTTGCTCGGAATTCGGTCGGACGCCTACGTGCTGACCGACGATTTCCGCGTGATGGCGAATCCGCGCCGCACGCTCGGCCAGATCGTCGTCGACCTCGACGACCGCCACTACGCGTTCATCGACCAGATGGAAGAGCGGTTTCCCGCCGGCCCGCCGTCGCTCATCGACTGTGAGAAGCTCGAGGTCGTCGGCGACGTGCGTTTCGAAAAGGACGTGGTGGTGAAGGGAACGGTGCGGGTGGTGAACGAGGCGAGCGCGCAGCGGACGATCCCCGCGGGAACGACGCTCGCCGGTTAGGTCTGACCCTTGCGCTTCTTTTCCTGCGCTTCCTGCAGGGACTTGCAGTCGATGCAGAGCGTGGTGACCGGACGCGCTTCGAGCCGCTCGTGGCTGATGTTTTCCTCGCACTCCTCGCACTTGCCGTAGCTGCCGTCGTCGATCCGGCCGAGCGCTTCCTTGATCTTGCTGATCAGCTTGCGCTCGCGATCGCGGATGCGGAGCGTGAAGTTGCGGTTCGATTCGAGGGAGGCGCGGTCGGTCGGATCGGGAAAGTTTTCGGCTTTCGCGTCAGTCATCACGTCGACCGTGCGGTCGGCCTCACGCAGGAGCTCATCCAGCTTTTCTTGCAGGAGGTTCTGAAAGTGCTTGAGCTCGCGTTCACGCATCCGTTACCGCTCGAAGTCGGCAGAACGTAGCACAGCTAAACAAGGCTGCAACGCGCGACCTTGCGGGGTTCCAGGCGCCACGCTACGAGCCCGACGTGCAGGCCTACTTCGACGCGTTCTCCGGCATCAGCGGCGACATGACCGTCGGGGCGTTGCTCGACCTGGGCGTGCCGTTCGACGGCCTCCAGGCAGCGCTCGACGGCCTCGGGCTTCCCGATCTCCGGATCGCCGTGGAGCGTCGCACGGTGGGCGGTGTCGCGGCCACGAAGTTCGTGGTCACGGCCACGGAAGCGCCCGCCGAGCGCACGTTCTCGGCCATTCGCGCCATTCTCGACCAAGCGCCACTGGCGCCGGGGGTTCGTGCGCGCGCCCTCGCGATCTTTCGGGTGCTCGCCGAAGCCGAGGGGCGGATCCACGGCGTCGCGGCCGAGGACGTGCACTTCCACGAGGTCGGCAGCGCCGACGCGATCGCTGACGTCGTCGGGGCGGCGTTCGGGGTCGAGGCGCTCGGGATCGAGGGGTTCTACGTATCGGGGCTGCCGCTCGGGCGAGGCGTCGTCACCAGCCGCCACGGGCCCTTGCCGATCCCGGCCCCGGCGACGGTCGAGTTGCTCCGGGGGTTCGCGGTTCGCCATGGGGACGGCGAGGGCGAGATGGTGACGCCGACCGGTGCCGCCATTCTGCGGGGGCTCGGCGCCCTGTCCGCGCCGCCACCGCCCGCGCGGCTCGTCGGCGTCGGCTACGGGGCGGGGACGCGCCAGCTCGCGGACCGGCCGAACGTGCTCCGCATCTTGCTCGGTGCGCCGCTCTTGCCGGCGGCGCTCGCCACCGACGAGATGGTCGTCGTCGAGTGCAACATCGACGACATGAATCCCGAGCTCTACGAGCACGCGATGACGCGGCTCTTCGCGGCCGGCGCCGTCGACGTCACGCTGACACCCGTGCACATGAAGAAGGGACGGCCCGGTGTGATCCTGCAGGTGCTCGTCGCGCCCGAGCGGCGCGACGGCGTCACGGCCGTGCTGTTCGCGGAGACGACGACGATCGGCGTCCGCGCGCACGGGGTCACGCGCTGGAAGGTGGCGCGCCAGAGCGCCGAGGTCACGACGCCGTACGGCACCATCGCGGTGAAGATCGCGGGTGGTGACGGGACGCCCGAGCTCGTGACACCCGAGTACGAAAGTTGTCGGGCCGCCGCGGTGCGGAACGATGTCCCGCTGCGGATCGTCTACGAAGCCGCCCGCGCCGCCGCACGGCACAACGACTAGCCACGGCGGCCCACATGTGAAATTTGAGCGGATCGGTAGCGGACGAAAGGGGCACACGGATGCGTCGAGTATCGCGGGGAACGCACGGGGGATTCTGGGGCGCGCTGTTGTTGGCGTCGGCGTTGCTCGCGGCGTGTGGCGGGGGCGGCGGCGGCAGTGACAACAACGACATCGGCTACCGCGGTGTGACGTTCGGGAACGGACAGTTCGTCGCGGTCGGCTCCGAAGGCCTCGTCGAGACCTCCGCGGGAGGGCGCGATTTCGAGAAGCAGTCCTCGGGCGTCGAGGCGACGCTGAACGCCGTCGTATTCGGAGGCGGGCAATACGTCGCGGTCGGCGACTCCGGCACCGTGCTGACGTCGCCGGACGCGCTCGGCTGGACGCCGCAGAGCATCCCGACCGCGGTCTCGCTGCAGGACGTCACGTTCCAGGACGGCCGTTACATCGCCGTCGGGTACCTCGGGACGATTCTCACCTCGTCCGACGGCCGGAGCTGGCAGGCGCAAGCCTCCGGAACCGCTCGCGCGCTCCGCGGCGTGACGTTCGGTGGCGACCGTTACGTCGCGGTCGGCGAGGGCGGCACGATCCTCACGTCGACCGATGCGACGTCGTGGACGTCGGTCGGGTCGCCGGGGGGTGAAGGCTTCAACCGGGTTCGGTTCGTCGCCGATCGCTTCATCGCGGTCGGGTTCGTCGGTGCGATTGCGACCTCGGGCGACGGCCTCACCTGGAGCGTACGGCGCGAGAACTTCTCCAATTTTTCGACGCTGAACGATCTCGTGTTTGCCAAGGGGTTGGTCGTGATCGTGGGCGCGGGCGGTGTAATCGCCACCTCGCCGAACGGCAACGGTCTCACCCAACGGGTGTCACACACCTCGCAAATCCTCGCGGGCGTGGCCTTCGGCGCTGACGATCGCTACGTTGCCGTCGGGAGCAATCGCGTCGTGGACACCTCGTTGGACGGAATCGAGTGGGAGACCGACTAAACGGACGATCACGTCGCCTGATCAGGGCGATGTGCACCGGGCTCGCATTGGCGAGCACGGTCGCAGCAGAGACGGCGCCCGAGCGGGCCGTCGCCACGCCGAGCCAGCGTGAGGTCGAAGACGTCCTGCCGCAAGGCGCCGAGCTCAGCGGCCGCGAAATCTCCGACCGTCTCTTCAAGAACCGGAAGCGTCTGCGGACGGTGGTCCAAACCGGCCACATTCTCTCGCGCGACCCGGCAGGCAATCCGCAAGAGACCCGCTTCGTGATGCGAGCGAAGGACTACCGGAACGAGGCCGACGAGGCGACCGACGGCGTCTACGCGAAGGTCCTGATCACGCTCACCGGGCCGCGTGACCTCGAGAACACGGGGTACCTCTACATCCACCGGAGCGATCGCCCCGACGATCAGTTCATCTATTCGCCCATGCGGAAGCGCGCCGCGCGGGCGAACATGCGCGGCCAGAACGTCGCCGGCACGGACTTCAGCTTCGACGATTTCCTCACCACGCTCGATGATCTGGAGCATTCGGCCTATCACCGGCTGCCCGACGAGAATCTCGACGGCGTGCCGTGCTACGTGGTCGAGGCGAAGACGCTGCAAGCGAGCCGCTCCAAATATTCCCGCAGCGTCACGATGATCGAGAAAGAGCACTACGTGCCGCTCCGGACCCGCTACTGGGACGACGTCGGCGTCGAGGTGAAGGAGCTGCGCTCGCCGCGGACGTCCCTCAAGACCTATGACGGCGTGTGGCTGCCGACCGAGTCGACCATGACCGACCTGCTCGAAGACACGAAGTCGACCGTCACGATCGAGAACGTCGATCCCAACCCGAAGCTCCCCGACGCGGACTTCAGCCCGTCCGCGCTCGAACGCCGGTCGTAGCCGCCGCGGCTCAGACCCGGACGCGCGTCAGCAGCGCCGGCAGCATCAAGAGGTCGCCCCACAGGCAGATCTGGATGGTGAGCGCCGAGAGCCAGCCGAACTGGCGGAGCGTCGCGAACCCGGAGAGCAGCAGCACGAGGTAGCCGGTCGTGAGCATCAACGACGTCGTCACGATCGGCGTGCCGAGCTCGCGGAGGCACTGGGCGGCCGCGGCGGCGGACGCGACGCCGCGCTCCCGGATGCGCTGGTAGTTGACGATGAAGTGAGACGTGTCGTCGATCGCGATGCCGAGGGCGACCGAGCCGATCAGGCTCGTCGGTAACGACAGGTCGGCGAGCCCGGCCCCGAGCAGGCCGAAGAACACGATGACGGGTGCGATGTTCGGTACCATCGCCACCAACCCGACCCGGAGCGAACCGAACGACGCCCAGACGAGCACGAGGATCGTGGCCGCGGTCAGCGCCATCGCCGTGAGTTGGTTACCGGCGATCCCGTCCGAGGCCTGGGTGAAGACGATGGTGTTCCCGGTGATGACCGGCGTGACGTCGGCGGGCAGGTGGGCCGCGGTGATCGCTTCCTCGAGACGGTGGCGCAACGCGGCGACCTCGGCCGAGCCGCTCTCCGCGGTGCGCACGAGCAGGTTGACGCGGCTGTGGTTGGCGTTCGCGAAGCGGCGGAGCTTGTTCTTCGGAACCATGAACATGAGGTCCGCGATCTCGTTTCGCGTGGTGGGCAGGCGCTCGGCGGCGGGATCATCGCGTTCGATGGCGCGGTGCATGATCGCCAGCACGTCGACGACGGAGAGCGTCGCGCTCACGCCCGGCACCTGATCGACGAGCCGCTGCAGTCGTTCGAGGGCTTGCAGGTTCGCCGGCTCGCGGAACGCGCCTTCGCCGGTACCGTTCAGCGTCAGATAGATCGGCACGGCGCCGACCAGGCGATCGCTGGCGCGCGCGAAATCGCGCCGGACGTCCGAGCGCGCGTCGAAGAAGCTCAGGTAGTCGGTGTCGACGACGATGAACGGGATCGCCGCCGCGGAGGCGAGCGTGATGAGCGTCCAGGCGACGAGGATCGGCATCGGGTGCGTCGTGGCGAAGGTGCCGGTCGCGTCGAGGAACCGGTCGATGGCCTGACCGAGCCAGCGGCTGAAGCGCGCCGCCAGATTGCCGGCGGCGGCACGCGTCGTCGGCGGCCCCGGCAACAACGACGACAGGGCCGGGATGCCCGTGACGGCGACGAGCGACATCGCCGACACCCCGAGCACCGAGTAGCTCGCGAATTCGCGAATCGCCGGCTGCGCCGAGACCAGGAGCGCGGCGAACCCGATGATGGTGGTGACGCCCGAGATCATCACCGGCAGCACCACGTCGGCGATGCACGCGGCGGCGGCGCGCCGCGTGTCGCCGAGCGCGCTGGCGAGCACGTCGTAGCGGGCGAGGACGTGGACGCCGTAGACGCTGCCGACGCAGATCAGCATCGGGCCGAGGATGATGGTGATGAGATTCAGCGCTTGCCCCGTCGCCGCCAGGACGCCGAAGGTCCAGAGCGTCGCGATCAAGCTCGCGCCGACGGGTACGGCCGCGGCGCGGAACGACCCCGAGATCAGCCACGCGACGCCGGCGCCGACGGCGACCGCGAGCGGGATCAGACGGAACACGTCGTGCACCATGACGTCGGCCGCGCGGGCCTTCACGTGCTGTCGGCCGGTGACGAAGAAGCGCCGGCCGGGCGTGGTCTCCGCGGCGAGGATTTCGTGGACCGCGTCGTCGAGACCGGCGGCCACGAACTCCCCGTCGGTCATGGTGCGGAAGGAGACGTTGATGGCGGCGGTACGCCCGTCGCGCGAGACGACGGTCTTCGGATACAGGCGGTCGGCGAGTGCCTGTGTGCGCAGGCGGGCGAGGGTTTCGGCGTCGGAAGGCACGACGTCGATGAAGGGCTCGACGGAGAGCACGTCGTCGGCCGCGTCGTAGCGGAACGCGGTCGCGTCGATCAGGCTGTCGGTCGCCCGCACGCCAGGGAGCCGGCGGATGTGCTCCGTGATGCGCCGCAGGGCCGTCAGGGCGTCCGCGGTGAAGACCCCGTCGTCGGTGTCCATGCCGATCACCATGACGTCGTCGTCGCCGAAGTTGCGGACCGCGTCGGCGTAGACCTCGCGCGAGAGGTCGCCGACCGGGAGCAGCGGTTCTTCCGACGGATCGAGACGAATGCCGCCGCCCGGGCTACTGGGGTGTGCCACCGCGAAGACCGCCGCGGCCGTGAGGAGCGCGATCGCCGCGAGCACGGTGCGGCGCCAGCGGATCACGGGGCCGGGAAAGCGCCAGGCGGCGAGATAGGCGACGCTCATCGCCACCGACAGCACCAGCACCACACGCAGCGATTCGGTCAGACCGGCAGCCTCCGCGAAAACGTCACGGCCGGAGTGTCCCAGCGTGGCGGGGGCGGATCAAGCGAGGGTCAGGATCAAGACGCCGTCACGACGTAAACGTGATCGGCATGTGGCGCACGCCGGTGTGCTTGTTGCTGCGGGTCCATTCGACCGGACCGGCGAGCGCGCACGCCGCGACGCGATCGAGCAGCGCCTCCAGCACGAGACGAATTTCCAACCGCGCGAGGACGGCGCCGAGACAGAAGTGGTTGCCGTGCCCGAACGCCAGGTGGCGATTCGGCTGGCGCCGCACGTCGAAGCGGAACGGCTCGGGAAACACGTCCTCGTCCCGGTTCGCCGACGACCACCACAGCGTGACCTTCGCGCCGGCGGCGATCGGTTGCTCGACGAGGATCGTGTCGCAGGCGGCGGTCCGGCGGTTGTAAGCGGTGCTCGAAGCCCACCGCAGGATCTCTTCGACGGCGGTCGGCAGGAGCGCGCGATCCGCCCGCAGCTCGTTCCAGGCGCCGGGGTGCTCGATCAGCGCGAGCAACCCGACGGCGAGCGAGTTGCGCGTCGTCTCGCTGCCGGCGGCGATCAGCAGGTTGAAGAACATGAGGAGCTCGAGCTCGGTCGGGGAGGTGGGATGGCCGGCGTCGTCGACGATCGTGCCGTGGACGACGGCCGACAGCATGTCGTCGGCCGGGGCGCGGCGCTTCTCGGCGATCAGCCAGGTGCCGTACTCGAACATCGCGGCTTGCGCCTCCTGGGTGCGGGCGGTGATCTCACCGAGGTCGCGGCCGTCGTAGTCGAGGGTCGCGTTGGCCCAGGCGAAGAGACGATGCCGGTCGTCCTGCGGCACGCCGAGCAGGCGGGCGACGGCCTGCAGCGGCAGCTCGGCGGCGACGTCGAGCAGGAAGTCGCAGCCGCCGCGGGCGACGGCCGCGTCGGTGATGGCCGCCGTCCGGGCGCGCAGCTCGTCCTCGAGCGCGGCGAGCGCGCGCGGCGATACGGTGCCCGTCGCGAGCCGGCGGAAGCGCTGATGACGAGGGTCGTCCATCATGTTGAGGAGCACACCGGTCGCGAAGCCGGCCGGCAGGTCCTCGATGAGCGTCCCGCCGCCCTCACGGGTGCCCCCGCGGTCCGACGAGAACGTCCGCGCGTCGGTCGCGACGGTCATGACGTCGGCGTAGCGGCTCACGACCCAGAAGCCCTCGCCGCCCGGCGTGTGCGCCGTCGGCGGATGGAACCACACGGGCGCCTCGCGCCGCAGGCGCGTGAATACGTCGTGCGGAAATCCGGCGGCGAAACGATCGAGGTCGGTCAGGTCGACGGCGCGCACGCCCGCGTCAGATAGGTGTTCACGGCGCGGTCTGCAACGACGGAACGCAGATCCGTTCTTCCTTGGTCGCGTCGAAGCGCTCGGCGCCGAACTGCGTGTGCAGGAAGAGGGCGGGGTGCGTCGGATTCTTCACCATCGGCCTCACCGAGTAGCAGAGCTGGTGCACGATGCCGTGGGTGATGCCTTCGCCGTTCTTGTCGACCGGCGTGCAGAGGTGGGTCGGCTTCTTCAGGACGAACGTCTGCGCCGTCGCGATGAACTGATCGGCGAGCGTGACGGTGACGCCCTTCGGAAACTTGGCGGTCCCGGACGCGATCTTCACGCTGTAACACTTGTAGTGGTCGACCTCGATCGCGCCCGGCAACGGCGGGTCGGCGACGGGGCTCTCGTTGGTCGGGACGAGCAGGAACGCTGGCCTCTGGGTCTGGAGGGTGATGCTGCCGAGCGCGTTGCGGATGAGCGCCGTCTGCTTCACGTGCCGCGGCTGACCTTTGATGGCTTTGACGGGATAGCGCTCGAGATGGGTGGCGGCGTCGGCGACCGGATCGCCGTTCAGCTCGGCGGGGGCGCAAAGTCCCCGTGGCTTCACGACGGTGACGTTCAGGCTCTCGATCGCGTCGACCAGGTTCGTGGTCGGCGGCGAGACGAACGAGGGCCCGAGCTTCGACGGCTTGCCCTTGTAGCAGAGGAACGGGTCGATGCAGCTCGGCAGGCCGCTGCACACCCCGGCGGTACAGGTGTCGGGTCCGGTGCAGTTCTCGCCGTCGTCACACGACGCGCCTTCGGCCTTCCCGGGATTCGAGCAGATGCCGTTGGCGGGATTGCAGGCGCCGACGTCGTGGCATTGGTCGAGCGCGCTGCAGGTCACCGGGTCGGTGCCGGTACAGACGCCGCCCTGGCACGTGTCGGTTTGCGTGCAGGCCGAGCCGTCGTTGCACGGCGTCGCATCGGCCACCGGGGTACACACGGAGGGCTCGCCCGTGCAGCCGTAACAGGTCTCGATCTGACAGAAGCTGGAGCAGCCGTCGCCGCCGTTCGCGTCACCGTCGTCGCAGGTTTCGTTGGGATCGATGATGCCGTCGCCGCACGTGCCGCACGGGCCCCAGCCGAGGTCGCAGAGCAGGAGGAACGCGAGGCCCGGCGTGTGATTGGGACCGGTGTAGGACGGCTCCATCAGCTCGTTCGGCGTCACGTCGGTGTCGAAGTGCGATACCGAGGAGCCGATGCTCAGCGTGGTCGGGGCGTACATCTGGATGTGACCGCTCGAGACGCCTCCCGTGAGCGGACCGAGCGCCGCCGTCACCGTCGGGCCGACGAAGTGCAGATCGCCATCGTCCTTCGCCGCCGCCTGGCGGCCGGCGTTGGCCATCGGCGCGAGGGGGCCGACCCCGTGTTGCTCGAGGCCGAGCTCGTAGACGTCGTCCAACCCGATGGTTTCGGCGCCGGTCGACACGTTGAAGAACGGCACGAAGCCGAGACCATGGCCGAGCTCGTGGAGCGCGACCGCGACGAGATCGATGGCGATGCCGGACGGCGGGTTGGCGTCGAGCCCGAGATAGAAGTCGAGGGTGCAGTCACCGCCGGCGCCGAGCGCGATGTTGAAGCGGGCGCGAATGTCGTCCGCGCCGGGATCGAGGTCGGTGCCGGCGAGCTTGTCGGCGAGGGCGGCGGGATAGAGCGTGCTCCCGAGCGGCGCCCCCGCGAAATCGAAGAAGCCCGCAGTCGGCCCGGCGCTGCCGAGCGTGCCGGAGAAGCCGTCGCAGAATTGGTCGATGAACGTGGCGCCGACCCGAATCTCGACGGGGCTCGCCAGGTGAGCGCCCCAGATGTCGGCGGCGAATTGCAGCGCGGCGAGACGCTGGGTGCCGAGCGTCGTGGCGGTATTGCCGCCGACGGGGACCCGCACCGCCGCGTCGTTCATGCCGACGCCGGCGGCGTCGCGGTTGACGATCGTGATGACGGCGGCGTGCGTCGGCACGGCGGCGAGCCAGAGGCCGAGCATGAGGACGATGGTCGCGGCGGGGGTCGCGGCGCGCATCGGCTTACTTCGCCTGCTCGTGGACGAGCGTGTCGTCGTCGAACGTCGCTTTGAACCCGCCGGCGGCCGAGCGGCCCGGGGTGATGACGACCCCCGTCGTGGCGGCGGCGCGTCCCAGCGTCTCGTCGGGCGGGCGCGGTGCGGGCATCGAGTACACGCCGGTGTCCGGGTCGACCTGGACTTGCCATCCGGCATCGGCCGTCCCGCGGCCCGGCCGGGTGTCGTCACAGGGGTCGGCGCTGCTCGGGAGCACGGTGACGGTGAGCGACAGCATCACGCTGGCGGCGCCGATCAGCGCTCCGCGCGTTCGCAGCGTTCGAATCTTGGGCGACATGGGGACCCTCCTGGCAGGCGTCGATCAGTCTCGCGTGGCGACGCCGGTCGGTCAAGAAAAAATCCGTCGCGCGCTGCCCTGCGACTTCACACGGCGTGTCAGCGGAGCGTGGCGAGTGTCAGCGGAGCGCGTCCAGATTGATACCGGCGGCGAGCGTCACCAACCGTGTGCGCGCCGCCTCGACCGCGGTCGGATCGCCCGAGCGGAGGGCGGTCAGCACGGAGCCGACGGCGGGGGTCCATGGCACGCTCCCGAGGCAGGGCACCTGGGTGAGCGTGCGGAGCAGGTCGTCGTTGGTCGCGACCGCGAGGTCGGCGCTCGAACCGAGGCGGTTCACGACGTAGCCCGCAATCGGGAGCGCGCGCGCTTGCAGCACGGCGAACGTCAGGAGGGCGTGATTGACGGCGCCAAGCCGCGATCCCACGACCACGACCACGCGTGCGCCCGCGGCGGCGGCGAGGTCGGCGAAGCTCGCGGTCCGTGTGAGCGGCACGAGCAGGCCGCCTGCGCCTTCGACGAGCAGCACGTCGACCTCAGCCGCGCGCGCCCGGAGATGGGCGGCGAGGCTGGCGACGTCGACGCCGATACCGGCCCGCTCGGCGGCGAGCGCCGGGGCCAACGGATCGGGCAGGCGATACGGGCAGATCGCATCGAGCGGCGCCGTGTCGCCGGCCGCGGCCGCGATCGTCACAGCGTCCTCGGGCACCAGCGTGCCGTCGACGTTGGCGCAGCCGGTTTCGACCGGCTTCACGACGCCGACCCGCGCCCCGCGCGCGGTGAGCACGGCCGCGAGCGCCGCCGTCACGACCGTTTTGCCGATGCCGGTGTCGGTGCCGGTGACGAGGATCACGCTCACGCGCCGGTGACCTCTGCGATCGACTCGGCTGCGACGCCGACCAGCGTCGCCATCTCCTCCGTCGTGATGCTGAGCGGCGGCATCAATACGAGCACGTCCCCGAGCGGCCGGAGGACGACGCCGCGTCGGCGTGCCGCGAGAATCACCTGGTGACCGACGCGATCGGTCGGGGCATAGCTCGCGCGCCCGGCGGGATCGCGCATCAGCTCGATGCCGACCATGAGGCCGCGCTGACGGATCTCGAACACGTGCGGGAGCGGCCGGACGTGCGTGGCGAGGGCGCCCGCGAGCTGCTCGGCTTTCTCGGGCAGGCTCGCGAGCAGCGCGGGGGTGAAGAGGTCGAGACAGGCGAGGGCGGCGGCGCAGGCGAGCGCGTTCCCGGTGAACGTGTGCCCGTGGAAGAACGCCGTGTAGCCGTCGTACGGACCGAGAAACGCCTGGAAGATCTCCTCGCTCGCGAGGGTCGCCGCGAGCGGCAGGTAGCCGCCGGTCAGTCCCTTGCCGAGCACCAGCAGATCCGGGGTCGTCGCGGTGTGATCGCACGCGAAGAGGCGGCCCGTCCGACCGAAGCCGGTCGCCACCTCGTCGCAGACGAGCAGCGTGTCGTAGCGGCGGGTGAGGGCGCGCACCTCGCGCAGATACTCGACTGGCTGCGGCCACATGCCCGCGGCACCTTGCATGAGCGGCTCGACCACGACCGCCGCGATCGTGCCGCGGCCGTCGCGGAGGATCGTCTCCAGGCGCGCCAGCGCTTCGGCGAGGGCGTCGGCGGGCGCGCGGCGCTCGTCGCGCTCGAGGGCGTACGGGGCGGGAACGCGATCGACGGGGAGCAGCGGACGATAGAAGCGATGGAACGTCTCCGAGAAGCCGACGCTCATCGCCCCCAGGGTATCGCCATGGTACGCCTCGACGAGCGCGACGAAGCGCGGCCGATCCTCGCCCCGCAGGCGCCAGTACTGGAGCGCGAGCTTGAGGGCGATCTCGACGGCGGTCGCGCCGGCGTCCGAGTAGAACGTGCGCGTTAAGCCGGGCGGGGCGATGGCGGCGAGTCGCGCCGCGAGCTCCGCTGCTGGGGGGCTCGCCAGCCCGAGCAGCGTCGTGTGCGCGACCCGATCCAGCTGGGCTTTGATGGCGGCGTCGATCGCGGGGTTCCGGTGGCCGTGGACGTTGCACCAGAGCGACGACACGCCGTCGAGGTAGCGCCGACCGTCGAGATCGATCAGGTAGTTGCCGTCCGCCGCGCCGATGACGAGCGGCTCGGCCGCGAGCCACTCCTGCATCTGCGTGAACGGGTGCCAGAGATGCGCGTGATCGAGCGCGACGACGTCGGAACGGCTGAGCGTGGTCATGGCCGCGACCGCTTAGGGGAGCGGCCATTCGCTGTCAACCGAGCTGCCCTGCGGTGGTTTACAACGCTGCCGTCGCCAACGCGTGGAGGAACGCGTCGACCTCGGTGATCACTTGCTGACGATCGTGATCGACGGTCACGACGTGGAAGCTGCGGTCGAGGACGACCATGCGCTTGTTGGGGCTGCCGAGGCGCTGGAAGAGGAGGCGCGCCGCTTCGATCGGACACGTGTGGTCATGGGTGGCGTGGATCACCAGGCTCGGTTGGGTGAGCGCTGGCGCTGCCTCCCAGGCAAAGCGTTGCAGGTGCATCAGGTTGAGCAACGCCCGCAGCGGTACCTGGCGATAGCCCGGATGGGTCGCGCGAACCGCGAGATCGGCGATGTCGCTGCCGCCCTTGGTCAGCGCGAGCCGGGCGAGCATGCCTGGCACGAACGGTACGTGCGCGTCGGCAGCGGCCAGCAGTCGAAACGGCGTCCGCAGGCGCTGCACCCACGCGCGTCCGAGCGCGATCGCGGGGGAGAGCAGCACCACCCCGCTCACGACGTCCCGCCGCTCGACCGCGAGCCGGACGCCCAGCATCGCTCCCATCGAGAGCCCGACGACGGCGATGCGCGGGACGATGCGCAAGAGCGCGTCCGCGCCGGCCGTCGCCGACGCATACCAATCACGCCAGGAGGTGCGTGCGAGCTCGCCGACGGAGGTTTCGTGGCCGGCGACCCGCGCCAGGAAGAGCGGCAGTCGTCCGGCCAACGCCTCGGCCAACGGTGCCATCTCCGCCGAGGTGCCAGTCAGGCCGTGCAGCAGGAGCACCCCGATCCGACCTTCCCCCGGAACGACCTCGGCAGTGGGGACCGGCATCAGCGGGGTTCCTAGTGAGCGCCCGGCCTCATCGGCCGTGGACGATCAGCCCGAGGCCCGGGCGATGACGTCCGGGTTGACGGTGATTTCAGCCCGCTCTCGGAGCGTGTTGCGGTACGACTCCAGCACGTCCTGTCGCTTCCGTGCGACCGCCTGATCCCGCAAGCTCTGCCGCTTCTCGTCGGTGAGGGCGCTCTCGTCGGCCACGACGCGGTCCTTCAGCGCCACCACGACGGCGCCATCGGCGCTGACGAAAGCGCGCGTGCCGAGCGGCGCGGCGGTCGAGAGGGCGAACACCTCGTCCCTGATCGGGGCGGGTGCGAGCTTCGGGATCGCCTCGTTCCGTCCGAACGGACCGGTGGTGTCGATCGTGTAGCCTTTGGCCTTCGCCTGATCGATGAATGCCTGCACCCCGCCGGCCTCGCGGGCCGAGACGAGCAGCGCATCGGCCGCGGCGCGCGCCGCTTCCTTCGATTTGTCGCGCGTCAGCGTCTCGGTGATGCCGGTTTTGACGTCTTCGAGCGGCGGAATCGTGCTCGGCGCCTTCGCCGTCACCTTGAACAGGTAGTAGGGCGGTTCGGTGTCCATCACTTGATCGATGGCGTCCTGCTCGAGCAGGAGCGCGTTGTTGACGAGCGTGGTGCCCTTGACGCCGGGGATGATCTGGCCGCGTCCGACGGGCTTGCTGGTCGTGACCGTCGCGCCGTGGGCGGCGGCGAGGTCGTCGAGCGCCGTGCCGGTGCGGGCTTTCTCGAGGTCGGCCGCGAGCGCCGCCCGGGCCGCGTCGTCGGCGCCGCGCGACCGCAGCTCCTTCGTGATGTCCTCTTTGACCTCGGCGAGCGGCTTCGGCCCGGCCGGGATCGCCTCGTCGAGGCGGATGATGTGGATCCCGCGCGAGCTCTCGACGATGTCGGTGACTTCGCCGACCTTGAGCTTGAAAGCCGCCTCTTCGAGGGGGGCTTCGAGCTGGCCGCGGGCGATGATTCCGAGGTCCCCGCCATTTTGCACGGAGAGCTCGTCTTGCGAGTTCAACTTCACGAGATCGGTGAACGTGTCCTTGCCGCCGATGCGCGCGGCGATCAGCGCGGCGGCCGCCTTCCCGCGGATCGAGTGCTTCGTGGCATCGTCGGCCCCGGGGGGGATCAACCAGAGGATGTGCTGCAGGTGCAGGCGTTCGGGCTGATCGTAGTCGGCCTTGTGCGCGTCGTAATAGTCCTGGACGGCTTGATCGCTGACGGGAACCTTGTCGGCGAAAGCCTCCGGAGCGTAGGGCACGTAAGCGACCGTAACGGTGTCGGGCTTCCGGAACCGTTCCTTGTTCTTCTCGTAGAAATCGGCGACCTCGGCGTCGCTCACGGTGCTGGCGTCCTTGAACTGGCTGAACGGCACCTTCACGAAGTTGACGTCGACCTTTTCGTTCTCGAGCGCGTAGAGGTTCTTGACCTCCTGGTCGCTCGCCGTCAGGCCGTCGGTGAGCAGGCCTTCCAGCTTGGTGACGAGCAGGGTCTCGCGCTGGGACTCCTCGAACTCGGCGGGGGTGATGCGCGAGGCGCGGAGCGCGTTGAGATACCGGGTGCGATCGAAGCGGGCACCGTCCTGGAAGGTCGGGATGTCGAGAATGGACTCGCGGACCTCGTCGTCGGTCACTTGCAGACCCAGGCGCGCGGCTTCGCGCTTCAGCAGCATCTCGGTGACCAGGTCGTCGAGTGCGCGCTGGCCGAGGTTCAGCTGGGCCAGGATCTGGGGATTCATGTTCTCTTTGTAGAGCTCGCGGTAGACCCGCGTCATGCGCTCATGGGCGCGCGCGTAGGTCTGGGCGCTGATCGGCTCGCCGTCGACCATGGCGGCGACGTTGACCTTGTCGCCACCCGCCACCATCACCCCGACACCCCAGAAGATGAAGACGGCGATCAGCATCCAGAAAACGATCTTGATGAACGACGAACGCGCGTGCTTGCGCATGAACCCGAGCATGGCGCGCGACTCTATGTGAAGAGAGTACGAGAGCGCAACGCGAAGACGCTGCAGATTGTTGCCCTGTCGGGTTGATTGCGCTATCAAACTCGACGCAGTTGGGAGGGGCGGGGGTCGTTCCTTTCCGTGGTCGTTCTTGCCCGTAACAATCTAAGAGATTCTAAGGGGTCGTATGGTTTTCGATTCGTTCTGGGGCATGTTCTCCAACGACCTTGCCATCGATCTCGGCACAGCCAACACGCTGATCTACGTGAAGGGCCAGGGCATCGTGTGCAACGAGCCTTCGGTCGTCGCCGTCCAGAAGGAAGCGCGTGGCGGCCGCAAGGTGCTGGCGGTCGGAGCCGAAGCGAAGAAAATGCTCGGCCGGACGCCTGGCAACATCGTCGCCATTCGCCCGCTGAAGGACGGCGTCATCGCCGACTTCGAGATCACCGAGGCGATGCTGCGCTACTTCATCCAGAAGATTCACAACCGGAAGACGCTGGTCCGGCCGCGCATCATCATCTGCGTGCCGTTCGGCATCACCGAGGTCGA
>Ga0163144_10000242_pt1 | contig 127364 bp, 108 predicted proteins | sample OliLak19BULKMAT1_FD_123175 | JGI IMG/M metagenome (GOLD analysis project Ga0163144, IMG submission 123175) | Freshwater microbial mat bacterial communities from Lake Vanda, McMurdo Dry Valleys, Antarctica - Oligotrophic Lake LV.19.BULKMAT1 | ecosystem: Environmental > Aquatic > Freshwater >...
CAGGCTATTTATAATATGAAAAAATCGGTAAGCTATATCAATTTTAACGGACAAAAAGAAGTAGCGGCAAGTGGAATATTTACCAACCCTTTGCAGAAAAGCATATGGGTAAGTAATAGTTCTGTTTTGGGGATATATTATTTACAAAAAGGAGCATACAATGAATCATTAAAATATTCTAACATTACTTTCAATGAATTTAAAAATGGTAATTCTAAAACTGTTGGAACAGCGGCTACCAATATTGCACACGCCAAAATACTGGCAGGCCAATTAGACAGCGTTTCATATTTCCTGAATTTAGCGCTTACTGATAAAGTAAATCAAAAGCAACCTGATTTTTTGGCCTTTGCCTTGCAGATAAAAGCTTTAAATAAAATAGAAACGGGTGCTTTGGAAGAAGCAGAAATGGTGGTAAAACAATGCTGGAAGTTGATAGGAGATAATAATATTCAAGTTTTTGCAAGGCCGGGAACGATGGCCCCGGATTATTATTTAGCATTAATAAGGATTAAGCAAAACAGAATTAATGATGCAATAGAATTACTAAAAAAAGATATTGTAAGATTAAAAAACCTTCGCCTGGATATACTAAAGGATTATAAAATGCTGGCAACATTATACGAACAAACAGGAAACTATGCAAAAGCAAATGATGCCCATAAAACATTTATTTCTTTGCAGGATAGCTTACAGGTAGACCAAAATAAGTATCGCTCCTTAAGTTTTGAAACCGAACAGGAGATGAATGAAAAGGAATTATCCATCAACAAGCTGCAAAGTGCAAATAAAATATCAACACTTACAAAAAATTTCACCTTTGGCATTGCAGCACTCTTTTTACTTTTAGCCGGGGTAGTTTATTATCGATACAAATCAAAACAAAAGACGAATAAAGTTTTAGAAAAAACACTTGCCAATTTAAAATCTACCCAAATTCAACTTATCCAATCCGAAAAAATGGCCAGCCTTGGTGAACTTACCGCAGGCATAGCCCATGAAATTCAAAACCCGTTAAACTTTGTCAATAATTTTTCGGAAGTGAATTCGGAACTGATAGATGAATTACAGCAAGAATTAAAGTCTGGAAAAATTGAAGATGCCATTTCTATTTCAAATGACATTAAAGAGAACGAACAAAAAATAAATCACCATGGTAAAAGAGCTGATGCCATTGTAAAAGGCATGCTGCAACATAGTCGCAGCAGCAGTGGTGTAAAAGAACCAACGGATATTAATGCATTGTGCGATGAATATTTGCGATTGACCTATCATGGCTTACGGGCAAAAGATTCACGGAATTCTGCGGACAAATCATTCAATGCAACAATGAAAACAGATTTTGATAATAGAATTGGTAAAATCAATATTGTTTCGCAGGATATTGGAAGAGTATTGATTAACTTAATCAACAATGCATTTTATGCTGTGAATGAAAAATCTTCTTTCGCTAAAGTTTCTGAGGATAAGTATGAACCAACAGTTTCTGTAACCACTAAAGAAATAAATGATAAAGTTGAAATTTCGGTTACCGATAACGGCAACGGCATTCCCCAAAAAGTATTAGATAAAATATTTCAACATTTCTTTACCACAAAGCCCACCGGGCAGGGAACAGGATTGGGTTTATCATTGAGTTATGATATTGTTACCAAAGGGCATGGCGGAGAATTGAAAGTAAACACAAAAGAAAATGAAGGAACAGAATTTACAATCATATTACCTGCTTAGACATGATGATGTCCCGATACGTTGACAAGTTCAGTACGCAGCTTGTCGAAGTATCAGGATAAAAGTAGAAACCAGGGAAGGATAAGGGTCAGTATTTATCATTGCTTTGCCGCTGTAGTAGCTGCAATTTTCTATCGTGTTATGGCTATAGGAATGTGGTACAGTATCAGACGAAAAAGCAGTAAAAAATATTTTTATACTGGTTTAAATAGTATATTTAGTAGGACATGAGATACCTCTGCTTTATCCCCATACTTCTAGTGTTTTCTGTTTGTAAGTCAGGAGCACAATCTTCAAGTACCAGTATCTTTCAACTCAATAAAATACCTGACGAAGGAGTAATCCTGGATAAAGAGTGGAAGTTTAAAGCCGGTGATAACGTTGAATGGGCAAGGCAAGACTTAAACGATGACACTTGGGTATCTACGAATCCAGCAGAAGAGCTACATCATTTACCGGAAGTAAAAAAAGCAGGTATTGGCTGGTTCAGGCTCAAAATGCAGGTAGACTCCCAGCTATTGGGAAAAACGTTCGCCTTTGTAGTATCCATTCACGGAGCAACAGAAATCTACCTGAACGGGCAACTGGTTTATCAATTTGGTAAGGTTAGCGCAGATTTCAAAAATGAGAGAACCTGTTTTTTTACAAATAAAATACTAGGGTTTAAACTAGGCAACCAATCTGCACAAGTCCTTGCAATACGGTATTCTTTTAATAAAAAAAACCTTTATTTGAAATTTTCGAATGAACGGCCCCTTGTAAGGATTGTATTTAAAAATATTAAACAGGCTTTTGAAGATCACAAAAGAGCAGATAGTTTTGATTCAACACTTCGTTCAATAGAAGTATCTTTTTATCTTCCGCTGGGATTTTTATTATTGTTTCTTTTCTTTTCTTTTCGTCCGCAGAAAGAATATCTTTATTCAGGTATTTTTTGCTTTTGCATGTTTGCAGCTATTTTTGTACACATCTTCGCATTATCAGAAACCTCTACTGTCCCTCGTTCTAACTACTTGTTACTGGTCACCCAGGGTTTATATATCATCGGTGCCCTTTGTTTTATAAACGGTCTCTGCATCTTATATAAATGTAAAAAAAGCTGGTTTTTTTATTTTATTGCTTTATATGGTTCCTGGTCCCTTGTTTATTTCTTTATTTCATATGATTTTAGCGGCATATTTAATGCGCTTTTTTTCCCACTAATAAACCTGGAATTTTTGCGTCTGAATTTTGTCGCAGTGCGCAACAAGAGAAAAGGTGCCTGGATACTTTTAGTCATCGGCCTTTTCCTAAACGTGTCGTTGCTTTTTATGGTATGGTTCAATATTGTGAAGAACACCGAAGCAAGTGCCTTATTACAAAGTATATCTTATATTTTTCCGGGAATAGGATTATCATTATTTTTTGCAAGCGAGTTTGCCCGGACTGCCTTAGCTCTTCGTTTCAGAGTAATTGAAGTAGAAGAGCTTTCACATGAAATGATTACAAAAGAAAAAGAAAAGCAGCAAATACTTGGCGCACAAAATGAAACCCTGGAAAAACAGGTAGCAGAACGGACAGCAGAATTAAGCTTGTCATTAAAAGAGTTGAAAGAAACGGAAGAGCAGCTTATTCAACGGGAGAAGATGGCGTCGCTGGGAGAACTTACAGCTGGTATTGCACATGAAATTCAAAACCCCCTGAACTTTGTAAATAATTTTTCAGAACTTAATACCGAACTGATTGATGAGATGAATGAGGAAATAGATAACGGGAACATGGATGAGGTAAAACTTATTGCAAAAGATATTAAGGAAAACGAACAGAAAATTAATCACCATGGTAAACGGGCTGATTCAATTGTAAAAGCAATGTTGCAGCACAGCAGGAACAGTACCGGACAAAAAGAACCTACTGATATTAATTTTTTGGCCGATGAATGTATGCGATTGAGTTATCATGGCCTCCGGGCAAAGGATAAATCTTTCAGCGCTGTTACCGAAACTGATTTTGACAGCAACATCCCTAAAATAAATATTGCTTCGCAGGATATAGGCCGTGCAATTCTCAATCTCTTTACCAACGCCTTTTATTCTGTAATGCAGAAAAGGAAACAATTGGGTGAAAAGTTTGAACCTGTCGTTTCAGTTAAAACAAGTATAACCCCAACCAGTATTTCCATCTTAGTTCGGGATAATGGCAATGGCATTCCACAAAAAGTACTGGATAAAATATTTCAACCTTTCTTTACCACTAAACCCACGGGGCAGGGAACCGGATTAGGCCTATCTTTAAGCTACGACATCATCAAAGCACATGGCGGTGAATTAAAAGTGGAAACAAAAGAAGGGGAATATGCCGCATTCTGCATTATTTTACCTGTATAAATCATAAATTAAAAAAATGAAAATTTTAGTAGTTGACGACGAAAAAGACGTTCAGGTCCTTTTTGAACAACGATTCAGAAAAGAAATCAAAACAGGCGAAATGATGCTTTATTTTGCCTTTTCCGGAGAAGAAGCGCTGGAATACATGAAAGCAAATGAACATGAAGCTGTGTTGATCCTGTCTGATATTAATATGCCCGGTATGAGTGGCCTTGAATTATTACAGCATATAAAAGAAAAATATGAAAAACCACCGCCAGTTGTTATGATGATTACGGCTTATGGCGATGCTGAAAATTACGACCAGGCTATGAAACTGGGCGCCGATGATTTTCTGACCAAGCCCGTCGATTTTATTTCATTAAAGGAGAAATTAAAAAGCAGACTAGTATGACAAAAATATTGGTAGCCGATGATGAGGCAGATCTCGAAGTACTTATCAAACAAAAATTCCGACAGAAAATACGGGAGCAGAAATATGAATTCATATTTGCGATAAATGGAAATGATGCTGTAGAAAAGATGCTGTTGCATCCGGATGTGGATATTGTACTCAGTGATATCAATATGCCGGAAATGGATGGATTGACATTGCTGACAAAGCTTGGCGAAACAAATCCTCTTACTAAAATGGTGATGGTTTCCGCCTACGGCGATATGGACAATATTCGTGTTGCCATGAACAGGGGGGCTTTTGATTTTATTACCAAGCCTGTAAATTTTGAAGACCTTGAACGGACCATGGAAAAAACATTAAAACATGTATTACAGCTGAGGGAAACCATGAAAGCCATCAAGGAAAATAATATCCTGAAAATGTATGTGGACGAAAATGTACTCAATTTTATGGGTAGCCGGGAATATGAAGCCTCTATCATGATCAATGAAACTGTTCAAGCTACCGTGGCATTTATTGATATTTGCAGCTTTACTACCATCAGCGAGAATGAAACACCGGACACCGTAGTGAAATTATTGAATAAATATTTTGATGTAATAGTGAAAGAGATCATTGCGCAGGGTGGCTATATTGATAAATTCATTGGCGATGCAGTGATGGCTGTTTTCCGGGACGAGTATCACCTCGACAGGGCTATTGATGCCTGTCTTGCTGTTCGAAAAATGATAGAACAACTACCCAACGAGTCAGGAAGTACTGAGCAAGTTGAAGTGTTCTTTTCACCGAAAGTTTCCATTGGGATAAATAGTGGAGAAATGATTTCCGGTAATATCGGCTCAGCTGAACTGCGTCGGCTTGATTACACGGTGATTGGCGATGTGGTCAATATTGCACAACGGTTACAGTCTGTTGCCGGCCCCGGTCAAATTATCATTAATGAATCATCATTTGAAAAAGTGAAGCAGTCATTTAATTGCCGGAAGGTAGGAGTGGTTAACTTGAAAAATAAAGCAAACCCGATGTTGACTTTTGAAGTAATGGATTAATTGTACTAATTATTTGTGGTAATGCAATACGAACAGGCTTATTCGTTCCTGATATATAAATTGGAGAGGGAATTACCTTCCTGGCTTACCTATCATAATGCAGAGCATACCAAAAATGTAATTGCAGCAGCTGAGTACCTTGCGAAAGAGGAAGGGATAGCTGGCGAAGAACTTCAGTTACTAAGAACTGCGGCCTTATTTCATGATGCAGGTTTTTTGGAAAATCATAACAAGCACGAAGAAATTTCCTGCAAACTGGCCAAAAAATACCTGCCTGGATATGATTACAATCCCGAACAGGTAGAAGCCATTTGCCAAATGATAATGGCTACAAAATTACCTCAATCACCTTCGACTGAATTAGGAAAATATCTTTGTGATGCAGATTTATTTTATCTTAGTACAGAAACGTATGGAGTTACTGCGGAAAAGATATTTGCAGAGTTTAAGAAAACTGGTTTTGTAAAAACAAGAAATGAATGGCTGATAAAGCAAGCGGATTTTTTATCTACCCATACTTATTTTACGCAAACCGCTAAACGGGCAGGGGATGCTAAAAAACAATTTACATTACAGGAAATAAAATCAACTTTAAAGGCAACACATTCACACATACACAAGCCAAGCTTCTCAGAGAATATTCAAGATGCTTTTTTTATTTTACTGGGTGTTGTTATTGCAAGCTTTGCATTAAAAGAATTTTTAGTACCCAACCATTTTTTTGATGGTGGCGTTACCGGTATATCATTGCTGGTACATGAGATTTACCATTTCAATCTTGGCTTGGTAATCGTATTATTTAACCTGCCTCTAGTTATTATAAGTTATTTTTCGGTGGGGAAAAGTTTTGCCTTCAAAACATTTATCAGTGTGTTATTACTGGCTGTTTGCCTGGTACTGATTCCTAATTATGCAGTTACCTCTGACAAATTGCTGATTTCAATATTTGGCGGCGTTTTTCTGGGAATAGGAATTGGGTTGGTTATGAGAGCTGGTGCAGCACTGGATGGAATTGAAGTACTTGCCTTATATACATTAAAGAAAACTTCTTTTACCATAACAGAAATTATCCTGGGAATTAACATTGTCATTTTCACCATTGCTGCAATTGAAGTTGGTGTTACCAATGCATTGTATTCAATACTCACTTATTTCGCCGCCACCCGCAGTATTGATTATGTAGTAGAAGGGTTGCAGGCTCATACAGGGGTTACTATCATCTCGGCAGAAAGCGAAACGATTAAATACGAGCTGGTGAATAAATTAGGACGGGGTATCACTGTGTATAAAGGGCAACGGGGTTTTTTACCCGGCAATTTTGAAGTAAGTACGGATTGTGATATTATATTCACTGTTATTAGCCGGCTTGAAATAAGAAAGCTTAAAAACCTCGTGTATGATGTGGACCCGAAGGCATTTGTTTTTGCCAGCACTATTAAAGAAGCATCCGGGGGCATACTCCAAAGACGGCACAAGCATTAAGTATTATCCGGTAGTACATGCTATCATTTAGTTAACATCTCTTCTGCACCGGTCCAGTTTTCAGGAACACCGTTTCTGTCATACTTTGAAGCATTTTCCATAAAAAAGATAGCGGTGAGATCATTCGGATCTGCTGCAATAATATGTTGAAACAACTGTATTGCATTTTCGAAACGCTGATTGAGATAGTAATTCATGGCCTCGCTAAAATGGGAGAGTGTTTTCAGTTTCTTTTCGAGATCTTCAATAGGGTAGCCATCGATACATTCTACAATACTGAGGAGATTATTTTTGCCCTTCAATTGCACTTTACCTAAATGTCTTAAATGATAGGGGCTGTGGTCACTTACCTGGCGGAGTGTTTCACTACTTAATAGTAAAGGCGACCGGTAGTATTTGGTAAGGCTTTCAATCCGTGCGGCTGTGTTTACTGTATCAGAAATAGTAGCTGCATCCAACCGGTTTTCATCACCGGTTATTCCCATGATTAATGGCCCCGTATGCATACCTATGCCGGCCCTTATTAATGGCAGTCCCTGTATTTGTCGTTCCAGATTTAATTCATGTACCGCTTTTTGCATACCTACTGCTGCGTTTAGTGCATCATCTGCCTGACGGGGAAATATGGCCATGATAGAATCGCCGAGATATTGGTTGATGAACCCATGATGAGACCGGATAACTGGTCCCAGCTTTTCATTGAAGGAAGACACAAACCGGAAATTTTCATCCGGTGTCATTTTTTCTGACAAGGTGGTGAAATCCCGGATATCAGTAAATAACACGGTTACTATCTTTTCCGCCTGGTCACCCAACTTTACATCGGTTAATGTTTCTTTCCCTAATAAACGGATAAACTCATTCGGTACAAATTTTTTGGTTACTTCATGAATGCGAAGAATTGCTTCTTCTCTTTCCCGTACCTCCCGTATATTTTTTTCATAGAGCATCGCACTTTCAATAGCCGTAGCAGATTGTAGTGCCAATGTAACGAGTAACTTGAGATGACCTGCTGAATATTGCTCCACCTTTATACCGCCTAAAATAATTGCACCCAGAATCCGGTGCTTCACTTTCATGGCAGCATAGATAACTGATTGTACTTCGGAAGTAATAATATCTTTTTCCTTCAGTACCGACAAATCACTCATAATTTCGGATTGACCACTCAGTCCAATTTTGACTAGAATACCACTGTTGGTACTAAGACGTTCTTTATTAAAAAGTGGTTCTCCTGCAGCCGCAGGTATTGTTAATTGCCTTGTCTCTTCATCCCACAATACAATTACCCCACTATGTGAAGCGATAGAATGCATTGCCTGCTCTAAGGTTAATTGGGCAATTACATCCGGATCAATAGTTTCGGTTAATTTTTCTGAAAAATTATAGATAACATTTAATTCCTGGTACAAACTCAATACTTCTGTTCCCAGCTTTTTTTTCTCAGCCTCTTTTTGCAGCATTAATGATAAGAGGCTGGCCATGACGGTAGCATTTTCATCTCCTTTTACGTAACCTGAAATTTCACCATCTAATGTTACGGGGTAAGAGGGCTGTTCATTGGTTAGTGCTATACCGAATAAAATAGTATGCTGCGCATCTTCCACAACAATGTCGGATTTTGTTGTTGCTGTCCACTGCTGCAGCCAGGCAGTTGTTTCGCTTCTTTTTCCCAGTAATGATTTTAATGTTGCGTGCGCCATGCCTGATTGAAGTGTTAGAATTTGATACGGATTATTAATTTAACTGATAGCCTGTTTATAACAACTTTTTTTTACCACATAGGAATGTAGGAACATAGGTCTCACATAGATAGGCTATGTGTGACTTTCTATTGTGTCCTATTTGTCTATGTGGTTTATTTGTATCCATTTCCAAATAATTTTATTTTTATAAACCGGCAGTCATTTTATTAAATGCTCTGGAATTAAAAAAATTAGGAAATACCTAAAACTTCCCTTGCCTTATTCAGCAGTACTTCGGGGTCGAAGGGTTTGGTCATATATACATCGGCACCAACATCTAATCCTTTTTGGCGGTCTGTTTCCTGTCCTTTAGCGGTCAGTAATACGATGAATACTTTATCCATCCCCAAATCTTTTTTTACCCGGCGGCATACTTCCATACCGTTCATCTTGGGCATCATCACATCCAGGAATACCAATTGCGGATTTTCTTTTTGAATAATTTCCAATGCAATTTCCCCATTCTCGGCCGTTAAAAATTCCACACCGTCATCTTCCAGTTCTTCCAGCGTTTGCCCTATCAGCATCCGGATATGTGCTTCGTCATCTACGATTAAGATTTTCTGTTCCATTTTTTATTTTTTTATTATTTTAACCCTTCAGATTTCAATGGTTTATATTTTATTTCCCTATTACTGGCATTTCTTCGGATTATTGATTCAGGCCACTTATAACGCTGAACCCAGAACTCCGAACTTCGAACTTCTCTTCTTACTGATAAACAACAAACAAAACATTCTCCAATCCCTTTTCAAAACGCAATGTTTGCACAATATCATGTTTACCACTTAAAGCAGAGTTAATGATAATGATGTCCGGCTGATGGGCGATTGCTTTTTCTACCAGTTCTTTTTCTACTGACTCTGTCACTTCGTATCCTTTTGTGGTCAATACATCCGTCAATGTTTTAACTGCCCCGGAGTCTTCATCTACAATCATTACTTTCTTTTTTGATTTGCCCTGTTCCAGCAAACTGCCAATCTCATTAAAAAGGAGGTTAGTATCAATTGGTTTTGTCAAATACCTGTCTACACCAATACGGAAACCTCTTGCTTTATCCTGCACCACCGATAGCACAATGATGGGTATATCCATGGTGTTCGGGTCATTCTTCAAAACAGCGGCTACATCAAACCCATTCATTTCCGGCATCATAATGTCGAGGATGATGAGGTCGGGACGATTGGCCCTTACTTTTTCCAATGCTTCTTTTCCGTTGCTGGCTTCTTCAATATGATAGCCGGCATCTCCCAGTTCCTGATTTAATAAAGAACGGATGGAATCGTCATCATCCACAATCAGAATATTAGATGCCTGTCCGATGATATTTAATTGTGAATGGGCCACCTGTTCTTTTAATTGTTTTACCAGGTCATCGAGGTGCAGTGGCCTCGCAGGGGCAGTTATTTTATTAATTGGTAAGGCAAAAGAGAAAGTACTGCCTTTGCCCACTTCACTTTCTACCCATATCCTTCCGCCATGGTGCTCCACTATTTCTTTACAAATAGGAAGACCTAAACCGGTTCCTTTCGGCTTATCAGTCAGTGTATCACCACCCACCTGTTTAAATTGTTCGAACACAGCACCATAATCTCCGGGAGCAATACCAATACCAGTATCCGTGATGCTGACCATGAGTTCATCTTTTTCCTGGTACACCCGGCAGGTAATAGAGCCTTTATCAGTAAACTTCACTGAATTAGAAATAAGGTTGATAATAACCTGTATTAGTTTATCCTTATCGCCGGTAATTTCCGGAAGGTCGGTATCAATTTGTTTGATCAGCTTCAATGCTTTCTGATCGAATAGCGACGTGGTGGCGGCAATGGCCCGTTCTGCTACTTCCGGCATAGAAACATTTTCCTGGTTCCACTCCATTTTACCGGCTTCAATTTTGGCAAGGTCCAGTACATCATTAATAAGATGGGTAAGCCTTTCCCCTTCTGATATAACTACCTGCAGATTTTCAGAGATCTGGCTGATGGTCTTTTCAGTTTTCTTATCAGATTTATCAACAATGGGAAATATTTTCTCATCTAATCTTTTCCGGATGATTTTGGCAAAGCCCAGCACGGAAGTAAGTGGTGTCCTTAACTCATGACTTACAGTAGAAAGGAATGCACTCTTGGCATCGTTTGCTTTTTCAGCGGCCTTACTAGCCGTTTCTGCTTCCATTTTTGCCAGTTTTACATCTTCAAAAAGGGTGGCATTGTTTAATGCAACACCTACTGAAGATGCGATGGTAGATAAAAGCCGCATATCGCTTTCATTAAACCTGTTCTCCTGCTCGGTACTTTGCACACTGAGTACACCAATATTTTCTTCGCCGACTGGTATGGGAACACCGAGATACGAGGCCGACTCAACCCCGATTAGTTGAACACCCATCTGCTTTCTTTGTTCCTGCAAATCTTTATTTAGAAGGAGTGGTTCACCGGTCAATATAATTTTTGATGTTAACCCTTCACCCAGTTTCAGTGGTGCCATATTATCGCCGTATTGATAAGGGAAGCTTATAATATTTGTTTTTTTATCTAATAAAGCCAGGTAAACAATATTGGCTTTAAACAAATCTTTTAACTGGTCGCCAACCATACTTATCAGATCATCGGTATTTAATTGCGAAGCTAATCCTTTGCTAATGCTATTTACGGTGCTTAACTCTGCAGCTCTTTGTTTTGATTCTGCCAGTAAAAGAGTCGTTTCATCAAACAGCCTTGCATTTTCAAGTGCTACACTCATGCTATTGGTGAGTGTGGTCAATAGTCTTAAGTCGGCTTCGCTGAATGCATTTTCTTTTTCTACATTCTGAAGGCTAACGGAGCCACGAACAATGTCACCTACGACCATCGGTACAAATACAGCCGACTTGGGTGGTAATCCTTTTGTTACGCCTGCTCCTCCATGCTGTTGAGCAATTTCTGCATAGTTTTCATTGATAAATAAAGACTGTTTTGTTTTTATTAGCAGTTGGTTAGCCCAATTGAATGGCCGGGGTTTACTATAAAATCTTTCACCTTTTTCGATAACAAATTGCCATTCCTCGGTTTTTGTTTTATGGTCAAACGTCCTGATTAGCACTGTTTGTGTATCGAAAAGCTGGCATATCCTGTTACCCACCAGGTCATAAATCGCTTTCATATCCATTTCCCGCACCAGCCCTTCCTGTACACTATTGATGACGGCCAATTCGGCCTTGTGTTGTTCTGTTTCTTTTAGCAGGTGAGTGGTTTCGTCAAATAGCCGGGCATTTTCGAGAGCAACACTCATGCTGTTAGTGAGGGTGGTCAGCAACCGCAGATCTGATTCACTGAAAGCATTTTCATTTTCTACATTTTGAAGGCTAACAGAACCTTTTACCACATCGCCTACTATCATAGGTACAAAAATTCCCGATTTGGGCGGTAATCCCTTGGAAACACCTGAGCCCCCGTACTTTTTTGAAGTTTCCAGGTAATTTTCATTAATGATAATTGGTTTACGGTTTTCAATAAGGTGACGATTGGCCCAGATTAAAGGCCGGGGGTCGCTATAATGCCTTTCCCCTTTTTCAATTACATAACGCCATTCTTCCATTTGTGTTTCATGCTCAAACGTCCTGATTAATACTGTCTGTGTGTTAAAGAGATTGCAGAGTCTTTCACCTACCAGTTCATAAATCGCATTGATATCCATTTCCCTGACAAGCCCTTCCTGTACACTGTTGATGACGGCCAATTCTCCGGTACGTTGCTCGGTTTCTTTCAACAGGCGATTGGTTTCATCAAAGAGTCTTGCATTTTCGAGTGCTACACTCATGCTATTAGTAATTGTAGTTAACAGCCTGAGGTCAGAATCGGTGAATGCATTTTCCTTGTCTACGTTCTGTAAACTAACGGAACCTTTAACAATATCACCTACAATCATTGGAACAAAAACTGCTGACTTAGGCGGTTGACCTTTTGTAACACCGGTTCCGCCATATTTTTTTGAAGTTTCCAAATAGTTTTCATTGATGTGTATGGGCTTGTGATCAACTATCAAATGTTTACTGGCCCAGATAAATGGTCTTGAGTCAATTGGAAAACGTTCTCCTTTTTCAATGGCATAATGAAAATTTTCCATTTCAGCTTCATGATTAAATGTCCGGATAACCAATGTCTGTGTATCAGGGAATAATTCGCATAAACGATCACCCACCAAATCATAAATACCCTGCATATCCAGCTCTTTTGCCAGCCCTTCCTGCACACTATTAATGACTGCAAGTTCTGCAGTACGTTGTTCAGTTTCCTTCAGCAGGCGATTAGTTTCATCAAATAATCTTGCATTTTCCAAAGCCACACTCATACTATTGGCCAGTGTTTCCAGCAGTCGGATATCGGATTCAGAAAATGCATTTTCTGAATCCATATTTTGAAGACTAACATAACCTTTGATTGTATTTCCCGAAAGAAGCGGCACAAATAACAGGGACTTGGGCATTTCGGTAGCAGCTATGGCGGTTACTCCATACTCCTTACTTGCCTGTTCTTCTGTTGCTATATAAATGGTATGCTTTTTATCAATCAGTAGCTGGCGCAATTTATTAATTGGCCGGGAATCGATGGTGACTTTCTCCCCGTTTTCAAATACATAGTTGAAGTGTTCTATCTTATCTGTGAGATCAAAATTGCCAATGATTACAGCCTGGGCGTTAAACAGTTCCTGAACTCTGTCACCGACCAGGTCATAAATGCCCTGCATGTCCAGTTCTTTTGCCAGGCCGTCCTGCACACTATTTATCACGGCCAGTTCTGCAGTACGTTGTTCGGTTTCTTTCAGCAGGCGGTTGGTTTCATCAAAGAGGCGGGCATTTTCTAATGCCACACTCATACTATTTGCTAATGTCTCCAGTAAATGAATATCGCTTTCAGAAAATGCATTTGCTGTGGTAATATTCTGCAGACTTACATAACTCTTTACCTTATCACCTGAAACAAGAGGCACAAATAAAAGTGATTTGGGAAGTTCTGTACCCGGTACCACTTTCATGTCAAATTTAGCAGCGGTTGTTTCATTATGATCATTAATGTAAATTTTTTCCCGTGTTTCAATCAGATGCTTTCTTAGTTTATCATACTTACGGGGTTCAGGATAAGATATTTCTCCTTTTTCAATATGATAGTTAAAATATTCTAACCCCTTTTCATGATCAAAGGTGCAGATAAGTACAGCCTGTGCATTAAACACTTTTTGGATTTTGTTTCCAACCATTTCATAAATGGCCTGCATATCGAGTTCTTTCGCCAGTCCTTCCTGTACACTATTAATCACTGCAAGCTCTGCTGTTCGTTGTTCAGTTTCTTTTAGCAGGCGATTGGTTTCATCAAACAATCGTGCACTTTCCAATGCCACACTCATACTGTTGGAAAGGGTTGTTAAGAGGTTGATGTCAGAATCAGAAAAAGCACTTTCCTGGTCAAGGTTTTGTAAACTGATAACGCCGGTCACTTCACCACCTGCAATCATGGGTACCAGTACAATTGATTTTGCTCCTTCTCCAACGATGACTTCCTGGCCATATTTTTCTCTTTGCTTATCAAGTCCCTTATTGATAACAAGTGGTTTTACAGTTTCAATAACATGCTTTCTGAAACCTTTTGGTTCCCTTGCTCTTAATAGTGTGCGGTTCCCTTTTTCATAAGAATAGCAATCCTCTATACGATTAGTATTTTTATCATACGTTACAATATCAATTACCTGGGCATTAAAAATCTCTCTCATCTTTTCTCCTACCAAATCATAAATGCCTTTAATATCCAGTTCACGGGCAAGGCCATCCTGCACACTATTAATTACGGAAAGTTCAGCGGTACGCTGTTCGGTTTCTTTCAGCAGGCGGGTTGTTTCATCAAAGAGCCTTGCACTTTCCAATGCCACACTCATACTATTGGCCAGGGTGGTAATAAGGTTTACATCAGAATTAGTAAATGCGTTTTCATGATCAAGATTTTGTAAACTGATTACTCCTTTTACTTTGCCTCCTGCAATCATCGGCACATAAATCTGCGATTTTGGCGTTTCACCAATCAGTATTTCATTACCAAAATCCCTCATTGCCTGTTCTACATTCGAATTATGCAGTAATAATTCCGATGTTTCAATTACATGCTTTCTAAACCCTTTCGGCTCTCTTGCACTTACCAATGTTCTGTCGCCTTTTTCAAAAGAATATTGATCTTCTATCTGGTTTTTGCTGCGATCATAGGTAACGATATCAATTACCTGGGCATTAAATATTTCACGGATTTTTTCTCCTACCAAATCATAAATCGATTTAATATCCATTTGTGCCACCAGGCTTTCCTGTACACTGTTGATGACTGCCAGTTCAGCATTTCGTTGCTCTGTTTCTTTTAACAGGCGATTGGTTTCATCAAACAGTCTTGCATTTTCCAATGCTACACTCATGCTATTGGCCAACGTTTCTAACAACCGAACATCGGAATCGATGAAAGCATTTTCTTTATCTAAATTTTGCAGGCTTACATAACTGGTGACTTTATTTCCTACAATCAATGGTACAAATAACAATGATTTCGGCAATTCTGTACCCGAGACTACTTTCAATCCGAATTCAGCAAATGCCTGCTCTGCATTGCTATTGATCAGAATTTTCTGTTTTGACATGATAAGCTGATAACGCAGTTTATCATAACGCCGCGGCGTTGGATGGAATAGTTCTCCTTTTTCAAAGAGATAATTGAATTTCTCACTTCCCGTTTCATGATCGAAAGTGGCGATAATAACAGCCTGTGCATCAAATACTTCCCGTATTTTATTTCCTACCAGATCGTAAATGGCTTTCATGTCCAGTTCATGTGCCAGGCCTTCTTGCACACTATTGATTACGGCTAATTCTGCGGTACGCTGTTCAGTTTCTTTTAGCAGTCGGGTAGTTTCATCAAAGAGTCTTGCATTTTCCAATGCTACACTCATACTATTGGCCAATGTTTCGAGCAGGCGAATATCCGATTCACTGAAAGCATTTTCCGTTTCATTATTTTGTAAACTGATATAGCTATTAACCTTATCACCAATAATCAATGGAACAAATACACCTGACTTAGTCATATTTGTTCCCGGCAATGTTTTCAGACCAAACTTGCCATATGCTTCGGCATAATTTGTACTAATTACAATTTTCTCCCGGTTAATTATCAGGTGTTGCCTTAATTTATCATAAGGTCGTGAGGCAAGATAAAACCGCTGTCCGTCTTCAATGATGTATTTGAAATGTTCTGTAGCTGTTTCATGATCGAAAGTGGCAATTACTACTGCCTGAGCATTAAATAACTCCCGGATACGATCACCAACCAGGTCATAAATAGCCTGCATATCCAGTTCCTTGGCTAGTCCTTCCTGTACACTGTTGATAACACCCAGTTCAGCTTTTTGCTGTTCGGTTTCTTTCAGCAGCCTTGTTGTTTCATCAAAGAGTCTTGCATTTTCCAATGCTACTCCCATCGTGTTTGCCAGTGTTTCTAATAATCTCAAATCGTATTCGCTGAATGCATTTTCTTTATCGATATTCTGGAGACTGACATAACCAGTGATCTTGTCACCGATTAACATGGGAACATATACAGCGGATTTTGGCTGTTGTGTGCCAGGCACCGGTTTAATCCCAAATGTATCAGCAACTGTTGCAAAACTCTTATTGATCACCAGTTTTTCACGGCTTGTGATAATATGCCTTCTTAATGAATTGATCGGTTTTGGAGTAGGATAATACCGTTCGCCTTTTTCGATCAGGTAATGAATATGTTCAGTTGCCTTTTCATGATCGAAAGTGGCGATACCTACTACCTGTGCATCAAAGAGTTCCCGGATTCTATTACCAACAAGATCATAGATTGCCTGTATGTCTAATTCTTTTGCCAGTCCTTCTTGCACACTGTTTATTACGGCCAGTTCAGCAGTACGTTGTTCAGTTTCTTTCAGCAGGCGGGCATTTAGCAAAGCCGTACTCATGCTATTCGCCAGTGTTTCTAACAACCGGACTTCTGAATCACTGAAAGCATTTTCCTTATCTACATTTTGTAAACTGACGTAACTGGTAATTTTTTCGCTGGTGATAAGGGGAACAAACACACCCGATTTCATATATTTTGTTCCGGGTAATACATCTTTTCCAAACCAGTCAAATGCTTCTTCAGCTGTATTAATTAAAACCTTTTGCCTTGTTTTTATCAGATGCTGTCTTAATTTATCAAATGGGCGTGGATTAAGGTAAAATCTTTCACCATTCTCAATTGTATAATTAAAAATTTCAGTGCCTGCTTCGTAATCAAAGGTGGCGATGATAACAGCTTGGGCATCAAAAAGTTCCTGAATCTTGTTTCCCACCAGATCATAAATGGCCTGCATATCCATTTCCCTTGCCAGTGCTTCCTGCACACTGTTTATCACGGAGAGTTCTTCTCCCTGTTGAATTAACTCAGCCGTTTTTTCTGCCAGTAATTTTTCAAGCTCGGCTATACGTAATGCGTCTTTAACCATAACAAATATGAATTATTAGAAATGAAGCTGGTTGGTCAGTAGGAGTAGATATTGCCAGTTTTCTGTAGAGTGGGGTGTTGACTGAAATGCTGTCTAAATGTAGATAAAATCTTCTGAATCAACAATTGAGGTATTTGGGGAATGAATTCTTGATAGGCCGGGAAAGTTGAATTATTACCGCAGAGAACCTGCCTAGGGGCAGGCAGGCAGGCAATAGAGAGTTTTCGCAGAGACACTCAGCGTTACCTAAGCGTCCTCCTGTTCTCAGCGGTGAAAGAAATATCAAATATTATTAAAGCCCCAGCACCTCTTTCAGCTTGCCATAACCACTACGGCTAACCGGTACTTTGGCCCCCGAGCGGAGGATCGCTACATGGTTATCTTTTTCATACGGGTCAATCCTTGTGATCTGCTGCACATTTACAATATACGACCGGTGTGAACGGACAAACTGCTCTCCATCCAATGACTGTTCAAAATGACTCATTGTCTTATTCTTCAGGAAATATCCTTCCGGGGTATGAATTTTTACATAATCATCCGCTGCTTCCAGGTAGAAAACATCATGAACGGGGATGATCTTTATTTTGCTCCCGTTCTTCACCACAATGCGTTGGCTCTGGGAGGGCGATAAGGCAGCTGATTCCAGCAGATCCTGTGTGGCTTTTTCTGTACTGTTGGCTTTTTGATCATTCCATTTAGCAATAGCTTTATCAAACCGTTCCTGGTTGAAAGGTTTGAGCAGATAATCTACCGCATGTGCTTCAAAAGCTTTGATGGCATATTCATCAAAAGCCGTTGTAAAAATGACAGCCGGTGGCTGTTCTACTAATTCCAGCATTTCAAAGCCTGTAATTTTTGGCATCTGGATATCAAGAAAGATCAGGTCTGGCTGATGTTGCTGAATTGCTTTTAAACCTTCAAACCCATCCCCGCATTCCTGTACCAGTTCCAGTTGCGGATGATTCTGCAGGTATTCGTTGACGATACTTCTTGCCAGGGGTTCGTCGTCGATGATAAGTACTTTCATAATTGTCTGACACCTTTTAAGGAGTCTTTTTGTTTATAGTTTTTTACAGGCTGTCTGACACATATTGGGTGCCGACACTTTTTTCAACGTGTCAGACACCCTTTGAGGTGTCAGACACTTGTGGAATTTTCACTTTGGTTGTAAAGATATTTTCTTTTCCTCCCTTTTCGGAAGGCAGGGCTTCAGTTGTCAACAGATCGGTTCGGGCGAATAATAAATATAATCTTCGCTGCACCGACTTCAGGCCAAATCCCGTTCCCATCTTTGGAGAAGAGGTTTCAGGGTCAAAGGGGTTCTGTACCTTGATCACCAGGTTGTCTTCTTCGGTATGGGCATACAGGCGTATTACGGTATCACCCGTTGTATCATAGAGCCCAAACTTAATCGCATTTTCCACGATTGGTTGTAACAACAGGGCAGGAAGTTTCAACTGCTTTATATCTTCGGCCACTTCTATTTCAGTTGCCAGCCGGTTTCCGAATCTTACTTTTTCAATATCCAGGTATAATTGCAGGTATTGTAACTCCTCCTGGAGGGTTACCCATTGCGTTTCCTCTTTTTTGATCGTACCCCGTAAAAAGTCAGACAGCTGTTGTACCATTTTCCGGGCTTCTGCCGGGCGGCTACCAATCAGGGCATTGATCGAGTTTAAACTGTTGAATAAAAAGTGTGGCTGTAATTGTTGTCGTAGTTTAAACAGTTCTGCTTCCCGGGCTAATTTTTCCGCATCAATTTTTCGTTCTTCCTTTTCTTTTTGTTCCTGCTGATTATACCAGAGAATGCTCATCATGGTCACACAGCCTAATAAGAGAAAGGCAATGCTGAAACGGATGGACAGGGAACGATACAGCAGATCGGAATAACCTTCATAGTGGTCCAATGAAATTCCAAGCAACCATTTTGTTAACAATAACCATACGATGGTTAAAAAAAGACAGATCGAAAATATATTGATATACTGTTGCCCTTTTGGAAGATAATACCGCAGGGTATTCATGACCAGCAGGCAGGCCAGCAGCAGCAGGGTATTGGCGATCGCACTGTCAATAATGGCTGCTTTCCAGGGTAATCCAAAGAACTGGAGTACCATAATATTATCAGCCACCATCACCAGCCAGCAGATGATGAAGATGATGCGGAATCTTGATATGGACAGGGGTGAAGTGGACATCTCAGGCCAGGTTCAGCATTTCAAGGGTACTTCCAAAACGTATCTGCTCTGCTTTTTTATGAATGATGTGCAGGTAAGCATCAGCGTTTTCTGTTTCTTCAATTCTTGAATACAGTTCAGCTCCATCGATCAACTCCTGGAGCTGGTAAAGTTCACTAACGCTGATAAACTGCCATTGCACCAGTTGCTGTGTACGGTTAAAGAACATTTCTTCCTCTTTGGCACCCAGCAACTGTGCTTTATGAAAAGCTTCTTCTTTACTACCTGCTGCAATCAGGCGAAGTTGTTCATCAAATTGTGCGGTATGGTTACCATCGCCACAGATAATGCGAAAGACCATTTTTGTGAGATACCAGTTCATATCGGTTGTTGGTTAATTGGTTTAGCAGGGACGGTTTCAGGAAAGTAAAATATTAATACCTGGATGAATGCCGGTGCTGTAGAATCCCATTCACTACTTGCCATTCCCCACTCCGTGTTTTCAAAAACTTTTAATATCAATTCCGCCGAATATCACGGTTCCTTTCAGCACCAGTATTTTTTCAGGATTGTCTGTAATGGTTTGCATGTTGCGTTTATCTTCCAGACCACCAAAAATGGTAACGGCTTCCGACTTTACTTCCCAGTTGGATGGAACGATCAGTTTAGTTCCTCCAAAAACTGTCGTGATCTCGATTATCACGGTTCCTTTGATATCTGCCTGGGTAAGATTTAACTCAGTGCCTCCAAAAATGTTGACAATGTCCCCGCCCTTAAAATCTTTAGAAAGAATATTCTTTTTGGCGCCGCCAAATATGGAAGTGGTATCTATATAATCATCCTGGCTCCAGGATTCTTCTTCATCCAGGATCACAGCCCCTTGTGCCGAAGCCTTAGTTTTTTTTTCATCCCACCAGGATGATTGTGACCAGTTTGACCTGCGGGGCCTGAAAATGATAAACATACCGATGACGATAAACACTATAGGCCAGATATAACGACGGATGGCCAGGTCAGGATACACATCCCGGAAGAGGAAACCAACACCGATCAGGATGAGTAAAAACCAGCTGCCTCCTTTAAACCCATGTTTGATGCCGCTAAAAACACCCAGGGCTATCAGGAAACTTTGCCAGCTGAATAGAAGGGGCGGCAGATCCGGAACCGCTACCCGCACCAAAGCCGCAATACCGATCAGCAGGATAAAAATACCTGTCCAGATATGACCATGCTTGCTGCGCTGGCGATCATATCGTTCCTCACAACGCCGTTTTTGCCGCTCTTTAAATTCCCTCAGATCTCTCATTTCGTTCAAATTTTAATCAAATCTATGGGGGGAATAGTGAACAGTCAATAGAGAATGGGTACTATGCCCCTGTAAGTCGGTGAATGGCAGTAAAGGCAGGTTAAAAAGTAGGGTGAATGTCTAACCAGGTCAGAAATTTAGCTGATAATTTATTTAATCTGCTCAAATCTGTGTTTTCTCCCGCCTTCGGACGGGACAAGTTGTGGCCAAAACTAATTCATGGAACTGCTCCAAATCAACTGGTAAGGATCTGTTTTGCCTTTGATACAGGTAAACAGGAAGCAGGTGATAAAAGGCATATTGATCCTTTCTTCGCCGGATGCTGTATCGATAGGGAAGTCGATGGCCATGGTACCACTTACATAGGTCTCTGTAGAAGAGGTTTCCAAAGCCTTTAGGCCAACGGGCATTCTTTCGTTACCATAGCCGAGCTCATACCGGCGGTAGGCTAACCGTTCTACCAGGTTCTGGATAAATTCTGGTTGATCGAAGGCGGCGGAGATGTGTAAATGTTTTTTCATACCAGGAGCTTTAACGTTTCCGATCCCTGTCCTGTCTACACCTGCCTGCCCTCACGGGGATCTATGTTATCTACGAATTAGATGCGGAAACTGCCTTGTTTGCTTATTAAGGGAATGTGAAAGTTGGGGAGCTAATTCAAATAAATAAAAATCATACCGGAGAACATGATGGCGGCGGGCTGGCGAGATTAAGACTTTAATAATTTAAGGGTTGAGTTTTGAAGATATTTTTTCTTTCGTTTAACACAACTCCTATTTCACAAATCCCATTTTTCTTAATATTTGCTGGTGCTCCGGGCTTTCAAAAAATTTTTTATCATAAAACAAGGGAAGGTTCATTAAATAAGCAGAAGGAGATTTTGCTTCTATCGTTTTTTCTTCCCATTCAATTGCTTTTTTATAGTCGCCTTTTGCCTGATAAATGGAAGACAATGTAAAGGGGTCTTTCACTGTATTTTCAGCGGCATATTTTAGAAACCGGTTAATGACTGCATCTGCTTTTTCTTTTTGATTGCATTTAGTATAAATAAATGCTAATGTAACCTGTAGTAACTCCGATCCCCATCCGTCTTTGAATAATTGTTCAGCCTTTTCAGCCAGCGGTAATGCTTTATCGAATTCATTGAGGAAAATATGTCCATACGCTTTTTTAATATAGCCCCAAACCCAATTGGGGTGCAGCTCCAGCGCTTTGCCAAATGCTTCAGTACTTTTTTTATAATTACCAGCTAGCACGTTACACCATCCCAGGTTATGCAAACTGGAAATAGATACCGGATCCAGTTCTACAGCTTTATCAGCAAGGGGTAACGCTTCTTTATACCGGCCTACGTCAGCTAATGTAGTGGAATACCTGATATAAATGGTGGCATTACCGGGATCCAGTTCCAATGCTTTTTTATAAGATGCCACCGCTCCCTGCCAATCCCAGTCATAATAAAATTTTAATGCCCCTTCTGAAGTATAAATTTCAGCCAGTCCCGGATCCAATGCTTTAGCAGCTTCAAGGGCAGTTCTTGCTTCATTTATAATTTCATTTTTACTGGCTGTTGAAAAAAGTCCCTGAACTATTTTTTCATTAGCAATGGCTGCGTAAGCCGTAGCATATTTAGGATCTATCCTGATAGCTTCCCTGAAATGCGCTAATGCTTTTTCTGATTCTTCTGCTGTGGATCCATAACTTAGATATCTTCCTTTCAGATACTCCCCATAAGCTTCGGGGTTCACTACTTTTTTTTCTTGCCCCGGTTTTGAATTGCCGGTCAAACGGATTTTCAAAGCGTCAATTAAAGATTCGGTAATGGCTGCTTCAGTGGGGGAAACATCATTAATGTTTAATTGAAATTTATTGCCCCAAAGCTGGTTTTGATTAGCGGCATCAACCAATTCACAGTTTAAAAAATAACCATCTTCTGTTTTTTGCAAACGTCCGGTTAATACCAGATCTGTTTTCAGCAGTTTGTGCAAACTTTCTATTCCTCTAGCAGAATCGGCCAAACCAAAGGTAGCAGAACGGGCAAAAACTTTAATGCCTTCAATAGAAGAAAAACGGTTGATAAGATTTTCAGGAATTCCATCCGTTAAGTACGACAGGGAACTATCCTTGTGTATATTTTCAAAAGGAAGTATAGCAAGTGATTTTATTGTTTTATTTACATCATTTCCTTTAAGAATTGACTTTTTGAAAACAAGGAAAACAGCCAATAGCAAAACCATGATAGCAGCCGGAATCAAAAACCTTCTCTTGTTTTTTGGTTTGTTACCGGTAGGTTTTAGTTTTCCCTTCATGTCTTCTTTCCTTGGTACAATAAACCCGGGATTTGAAAGGGCAAAAACTTCTATGGGTTCTTCCACATTTTTAAAATCAAAGGAGCCCAAAGACGTCAATTGAAATTCTAATTTATTTTTTATTTCGTCAGCAATTTTTTTTGAAAAAAGAATAGAACCCGGCACACCCAATGTTTGTATCCGGGAAGCTACATTCACGGCATCACCATAAATATCATTATTTTCAAAAATTATTTCACCATAATGAATACCGATACTAAGGGAAATATCTTTTTCAATGATGCAGGCCTGCTGAATTTTCATGGCGGCAAACAAAGCATCAGAAACAGCAGAGAAACTTAAAAGTGTACCATCTCCTAATTCTTTAATTAGCTTTCCATTCAGCGATTCAATCGCCTGCAAATGAATTTCCCTGTTCTTTTTCAACAACTCAAATGCTTTTTGTTCATCCTTGCCCATTAACGCAGTGTACCCGACGATGTCGGTGAACATGATGGCGGCGAGTTGGCGGGATTGTGACATTTTTTAAAATTAAACTAATCGAGTGGTAGATTCATCTTGTTCAAAAAAGCGGTAAGTCGGGGATCACCTTCCAGGTTTTTTAACAATGGATCACCTTTAAGAAAAACCAGCCAACTATCTTTTTTGCTGTAAGCGTTTTCCAACCACTCGAATGCCAGGTCTTTTTCTCCACGGAAAGCATGAAGTTCTGCCAAAAGATAATTCCAGCTATTTTTATACCTGTCAGTAAAATCTTTCAGTGCAATATCTGCATCTTTGCTGCGGCTAAGTGCATGGTAGGCCAGGGTCAACCCAAATGTTTTGAACAATTCCAGATTTTCCTGTTGCATTTCTTTCAAAGCCATTTCGGATTTCCCCGACAATAAATAGTTTCTGCCTAAATACATATGTGCACGTTGAAACTGTGGGTTCAGTTCAAGTGCTTTTTTAAAATACGAATTGGCCTCATCAATACGACCTGCATGACTCAGAATGTTACCCAGGTTCAAATGACTAAGCGGCTTGAGTGGATCAAGCTCAATACATTTTTTCATTGCATGGATTGATTCTTTCCACCGGCCTGTTACGAAATAAAGACCGCCGCCAATACCATATAATATATCAGGATTTTGCGGTTCAAGGCTAAGTGCTGTTTGATAAGCTTCTTCTGCACCCTTCCAATCGAAATCATGATAAAGTTTAACACCGGCCAGTTCCTTGTGACCCATTGCGACTGTGTTGTCCAGCGATATTGCCTTCAGGGCTGCTTGTTTTGCTTTTTCATAACCCGTGTTCTGATTAATATAATTTTGCCATGCTTGTCTTGAAATGGCATGGGCCAGTTGGCCCCAGGCACGGGCATCGGTAGAGTCGATGGCTATAGCCTGGTTATAAAAATCAACGGCTTTGGCAACATTGTCTTTATCCAGTTTATCGTAATAATAATTTCCCTGTAGTATAAGGTTATATGCTTCTGCATTACCGGAGGCCAAACCAGTTGGTTTCAGAAGTTTAATTTTCAATTGTAATACAACCGCCTTGGCTATTTCATCCTGCAATTTAAAAATACCCTTTAAGTCACGGTCATATGTTTCACTCCATAAATGAGAGCCGTCTTTTGCTTTTATCAACTGCGCAGTTACACGAATTGTATTTCCATCTTTGCGTACACTGCCTTCCAGCAAATGAGCTACTCCCAATTTTTCAGCAATGATGCGCAGGTCTTCATTCTTCCCCTTGAAGGAGAAAGAAGAAGTACGACCAATCACTTTTAGTTCCGGAATTTTTGCCAATAAATTAAGTAGTTCTTCACTAAGCCCGTCACTGAAATATTCCTGGTCTTTATCATTGCTCATGTTTACGAAAGGGAGAACAGCAATAGATTTATCAATTTCTTCTTCAACTTTTGAAGGAATATTTTCTTTAGTAGTTTTTTGAAAACCATTATAAATAAAATAGCCCGATGCTAAAATTAAAACTGCGCCTATAAAAAATAACACAGGCTTTCTATACTTCTGAGTTTTGCTTCCAGTTGCTTCCAATTTTTCAAGTGTTGAAATAACAGGTTGGGGAGCCTCCACGCCTTCCACTTTTACCTGGTAAATGCGAACGGGGTCTTTTACATTTTTAAGATGCTCCACTTTCACAAATTCTGTGTCAATATCATTTTTGTTGGCAACATTATTATGAACCGACTCAGAAATCCAGATGCCACCCGGCGGGGCCAGTGCCTGAATCCTTGATGCAATATTCACTCCATCACCAAACACATCCTCATTTTCAAATACCACTTCTCCAAGGTGGATACCAATACGTAACTGAAAATCTTTATCTGCGTTACATTTTTTCTGAATTTTTATTGCTGCGTTAACTGCATCAGAAACAGTATTGAAACTGGCCATTACTCCATCACCCAATTCCTTTATCCAACGGCCACCGTATTGTTCAATGATTGGTTTTTGAATCTCACGGTTTTTATTCAGTAACTCAAATGCTTTTTGTTCATCCTTGCCCATCAACGCCGTGTATCCGACTATGTCGGTAAACATGATAGCGGCGAGCTGGCGGGATTGAGACATAAGTTAATAAATCAGTTGGAAGATAATCAACTTTAAACGAAGCTAAAGCCTTCGCAATCAAATAGACACTTATCACTGAGCATCTATTTTAAATACGCACTCACTTTCCTGCCAATAATTTCTTTCACCCTTAACCATGTTTGTCCTTTCAAGCTTCAACATCTACTGAGACCCGGTGTCCGTATAGAAGAGATAATGCTGTACCTCCTACCAGAGAAAAATCTTTTAGTTCAGTAACTTCCATTAACTGTTTTAATAGCGAAAAAGTGTGGGGTTCGACTGTCTCAGGATATAACATCGGAAATCTTTTAAAGGTCTGTTGATAACAACACTTGCAAGGTACATTCTTGTTTCAGGCAAGAATTTGGCATTTAATAATGCTTCAGTAACTTTTTCATCACCGTAATACCGGCGGCAATTGCGGATGTCATCCACATCCCCCTTTCAAATACCCTCTCTAATACAAAATTAGCTTTGCTGTTGTAATTGATATTCTCAAAAACAACATCCCAGAAAATACGTTTGTTAAATATGGGGTTTACTTTTTCTGACACACTATAAAGATAGCTAAAATAAAATTTTGCAAGGTAGTGTCATACGACAAACTCAAACCGGTCTCCGTCAAACAATCCTTTATCACTCAATTTTAAAGTGGGTATCACCAATAAGGCCATAAAGGAGAGTGTCATAAAGGGAGAGCCCAGTGTAGAGCCAGACTCTTTAACGGCTGCATCTATCAGGGAATATTGCTCCGCTATTTTATACCCGTCCTCATTACTCATCAGCCCGGCAACGGGTAAGGATACAATCATCTCCAGGTCAGGTCTGCAAAAACTCACCCCACCTTTGTGTTCGATCACCAGATTGATTGCAGCTGCAATACTTTCATCATCTACTCCAACGGCAACAATATTATGACTGTCATGCGCCACTGAAGAAGCCAACGCTCCTTCTTTCAGGTTAAAATTTTTAATAAAAGCTTTAGCAATGGGAGCATTATTATACCGGTTCACCACCACTATTTTTAAAATATCTCTTTCCGTATCACTTACGATTTTCCCGTCCATTACTTTCGGGGCAAAGGAAAGCCTGTTGGTGATCAACTGACCATCCAGCGCTTCAATGACAGGGATTTCGGTTTCACCCGTCCATGCTATTTCAAAATCGGTGACTTCTTTTTTGGCGCAGGAAAAATTATTGACAATACCTGATTTAACCGTGTTGATATTGGATATCCCGTTCGCTGCTACCTGTTCACCATTGATATACGTTTGCATGGCCTCAAATTCCTGAAGATCCTTCACCACAATAAAATCAGCAAAATCACCTTCTTTCAATAAACCCACATCTAATTTGTAATGAAGTACAGGATTTATACATGCTGCTTTCAATACTTTAAAAAGATCAATGCCTTTTGCTACCGCTCTTGCACATAGCTGGTTGATATGGCCGATTACCAAACTGTCAGGATGTTTATCATCACTGCAAAACATGATCTGGTCAGGAAAATCGGCTAGCAATTCAATCAGCGCTTCAAAATTTTTAGCAGCGCTGCCTTCCCGGATAATGATCTTCATCCCGTATTGCAGTTTGTTCAATGCTTCTTCTTTGGTAAAACATTCATGGTCGGTAGCCCTCCAAACCGCTGAAGGGGGAGTAATCCCTTCAATATATTTTCGGGCATTTTCACCTTTTAAACCGGGAGCATGGCCATCTACGGGTTTTCCGAGCCGGTGAGCTGCGGCTATTTTTTGCATCACTTCCGGGTCTTTGAATAATACGCCTGGAAAATTCATCATCTCGCTCAGGTATTTGATTTCATCCCTTTGCAGTAGTTTTTCAACATCTCCAGCATCCAGCGATGCTCCGGCCGTTTCAAAAATAGTGGCGGGCACACAACTGGGGGCGCCAAAATTGAATTTAAAAGGAACAGTTTTGCCATTTTCAATCATGAATTCTACTCCCTGAAGGCCACAGACATTGGCGATTTCATGCGGGTCGCTGACTGTAGCAACTGTGCCATGTACCACAGCCAGGCGGGCAAATTCTGAAGGAACCAGCATAGAGCTTTCAATATGTACATGGCTGTCGATAAAGCCGGGCATGATAAAGTGTGGGGCGGCAAGTGACGGCTCGGCAATCGGTTTAATTGCTGCAATTTTGCCCTCTGATACAACCACTTCAGCCGGGTAAATCGTCTGTTGGTACATATCCACCAGGTGGCCAGTAACTGAAAATGAACCTTTCATCTGCTTATTTTGTTAATTCACACTAAAAATACCTATTTGGAAACTCCTAAAGTTTACTTTTACGTACTAATTTTTTAAAATATAAACTATACACATGAAACGGATACTATTTTCTTTTCTCTTTTTGGCTGTTGCCGCAACAGCTATGGCACAAACCGCAGATGAAATTATTAATAAAAACATTGAAGCCATTGGCGGGGCAGAAGCCTGGAAAAAAGTGAACTCCATAAAAATGGAAGGTAATATGCAGGTACAAGGCGCCGAAGTGGCCGTAACACGAACTGTATTGCATGGTAAAGGCTCACGGCAGGATATATCGCTGATGGGGATGAATGGTTTTAGCATAGTAACCCCGGCACAAGGTTGGAATTTTATGCCTTTCCAGGGACAGGCTGCACCTGAAGCAATGACAGCGGAAGATCTTGCTGAATCGCAAGAGCAACTTGATGCGCAAGGAGATCTTATTGACTATGCTGCAAAAGGACATACTGTTGAACTCATTGGCAAAGATGAAGTGGATGGTACAGAGTGCTACAAGATAAAAATTATCAAAAAAGGCGGCGCACCAGAAACCTTGTTTATTGATACCAAAACTAATTATGTACTACGCAGCGTATCGGTACGTAAAGCAAATGGCCAGGAAGCAGAAGTAACCACTAATTACAGCAATTACGAAAAACTGCCCGAAGGAATAGTAGTTCCCAAGTCAATTACACTGCCTTTTGGAGAAATGATTATTACAAAAATTGTCATAAATGGAGCAATAGATGAGGCCATTTTCAAAAACTAATTTTTCTGGTTCAATTCATTGCAAATGATATAATATTATATTTATGCCCCGGTTGAAAAATCGGGGCATTGTATTTTTTCATATAATAAATTATGTAAATGAAAATAATTTTTTCGCTCTTGTTTTTAGTGGCCACTGCTTTGTCATATGCACAAACTACCATCAACAGCAGCACATTTGGTATGATGGAAGCCCGGTGGCTTGGCCCCGGTACAATGAGTGGCCGTATTACTGCTATTGAAGGGGTTGCACAGGATGGTAAAACCATTTATGTAGGTACCGCTGGTGGTGGCATCTGGAAAACCACCAATGCCGGGGCATCTTTCAAACCCATCTTTGATAAGTATTGCCAAAGCATCGGGGCATTGGCTATTGATCCCATAAACCCGAAAATAATTTATGCTGCCACTGGCGAAAGCAATATGCGTAATTCTGTTTCAATCGGTGATGGCATTTATAAATCAACCGATGCGGGAGAAAACTGGATAAAACTGGGTCTCGAAAAAACAGAGCATATTGCCAAAGTGGTTATTAATCCCAACAGCACAAATATACTTTATGTAGCAGTGCCCGGACCATTATGGAGCAGCAGCAAGGAAAGAGGGTTATATAAATCTGTTGATGGAGGAAAAACATTTGAGAAAATTTTATACATCAGCGAAGATGCGGGTTGTGCAGATGTATCAATTGACCCGCAGTACCCGGATACTGTATATGCTTCTACCTGGGAGTTTCGGCGTAAACCTTACAGTTTCAACTCCGGTGGGAATGGAAGCGGTTTCTGGAAAAGTACGGATGCTGGTAAAACATGGAAGGAAATAAAAAACGGCTTGCCTGCCAAACCATTCGGAAGAATTGCTTTTACGGTGGCACCAAGTGCACCACAAAATTTAGTGGCTATTGTAGAATCAAACGAAACAGGCCTTTATATTTCTGCCGACGGTGGTGAAAACTGGAAAAAGCAAAGCGCCACTTTCAATGTTGTATCCCGGCCATTTTATTTTTCTACCATTGTTATTGACCCGAAAGACCCCAAAAGGGTTTATCGTCCTGCTCTTTCATTTTCCTATTCAAGTGATGGGGGCTATTCGTTTGCCGATGCCAGTAATGAAGGCGGATGGGTGCATAGCGACCATCATGCATTGTGGATTAATCCTACTAATACAAACCAGCTTTACCTCGGTACTGATGGTGGCGTGTATATCAGTTTGGATAAAGGAGCTACCTGGAGTTTTGTACAATCACTTCCTGTCGGTCAGTTTTACCATGCTGCCGTAGATGATCGTAAACCATATAATATTTATGGCGGTCTGCAGGATAACGGTAGTTGGGTAGGCCCTTCAGCTGCAGCCGGCGGAGTAAGCAACGGAATGTGGAAGGCCATCAATAGCGGTGATGGTTTTTGGGTGCAGCCCGACCCTAATGATATGTATACCGCTTATGCAGAATCGCAGGGCGGAAATATAAACCGGGTGAACCTGGTAAGCAATAAAGCGGTAAACATAAAACCACAACAGGCACCCGGCGAAGAAAAACTAAGGTGGAACTGGAATTCTCCGATCGCCATTGGCAGTGCCAATAAAAAGAATTTATATGTTGGTAGCCAATATTTGTATAAGTCAACCGAACAGGGAAGAAACTGGACCCGCATTTCTCCCGACCTTACTACCAATGATAAAAAGAAACAGGAACAGGAAAACAGTGGTGGTTTAAGTGCAGATAATACTTCGGCTGAAAACCATTGCACCATTTTTACTATTGCAGAATCGCCTTTGGATGAAAAGATTATATGGGCAGGAACAGATGATGGCAACCTGCAATACACGTTGGACGGCGGAAAAACCTGGACGAATGTATCAGCTAATTATACCAAAGCAGGCATACCTGCTCAAACATGGATAAGCAGTGTTGAGCCTTCTGTGTTTGATAAAAAGACCGTGTATGCCACTTTCGATAACCATATGTATGGTGATCATAAAACATACTGTGCAGTTTCAAAAGATATGGGCAAAACATGGACACTGTACAACAGCAGTGAGTTTACCGGCTTTGCGCATAAAATCAAAGAAGACCCCAAAAACAAAGATTTATTATTTATCGGCACCGAGATGGGTCTGTTTGCCACATTAAATGGTGGCCAAAACTGGTTCCGGATGAAAAATAAAATTCCGGAGTATGTACTCGCCAGGGATATACAAATACATCCCCGCACTCATGACCTTGTTATTGCCACCCATGGCCGGGGTATTTTAATTGTAGATGATATTTCACCCATTCGCAATTTGAAAAAAGAAACAGCAGAAAAAGAAGTAGTGCTGTTTCCTAATGAACCCATTACACTCACTATGGGGCAGTTTGGTGCTGGCGGCTTTCCCAGCACCGGTGGTTGGGTAGCGCCAAACCCTCCTTCTATTCCACCCATCAAATATTATTTGAAAGACAGAGTTAGCAGCGGTGAAGTAAAGGTTGATATTTTTGATACACAGGGAAAATTGATTCAATCAATACCCGGTGGAAAAAGAAAAGGAATTAACATGGTGGACTGGAACCTCAGTATGAAGCCCCCAAAGATTGCTACTGGTGGCACAAAACTTGATTTTTCAGGATTTCTTGCGCCAATGGTACTGCCGGGTGATTATACGGTAAAGTTAAAAGTTGGTGACTCCGTATATACTTCTAAAATAAAACTGGTGCATGATGCAAGCGACAAGAATTTTACACTGGATGACAGGAAGAAACAATTTAAGACAGCTAATGATTTATACAAATTGCATGAACAATTAGCGATGGTAGTTGATACCATCAATGCACGTCAGAAATTAATAAAAGATAATATTAGTAAAGTAACTGATTCAACTCTTAAAAGGAACATGCTGGCGTATGATGCTGAGTTGGAAAAACTCAGGGGTGAAAGTCTTGCTACAAAGAAGAGTTCCATTTTTGCCGATGAAAAAAAATTACGGGAAGAGATTACAGAAGTATATGCCGGTGTTACCGGACAGGAAGCCGCCCCTTCTAACCTGCAGGTTCAGCGTACTGTTACTTTACAGCAGGAAGTAAAGGCAAAGGAAGATGCCCATAAACAACTACTGAAAAAATATGATGATACGATAATGACCGGCCTTAGAAAAGAAGGATTGATACCGCTAAAGCCGGGAGAGAAGAAAGGATTTTAGATTGAAATGCAAGTGAAAATTCTCTGGCTCGATAACGGAATAATTTGTGTCGTTCATTCATTCAGCAAAAAACTGAATTTATTAAACAGGGGATGTAAAATTTTTAAAGTATACGTACTAACTATCCTTTCTGCAAGCCGGCTTTCACAAGCCGTTTTTTTTATTTCCATAGCACTACAATTTCTTTTAAATACCATAGTTTTCGCTACATTCCGGATATTTCAATTCCAATTTTGACAACATGAGAAAATTACTACTCTTGCCGCTTATTTTTTTAATTATAGGTGTAGCAGATGCACAAAAAACAAAGCCAACATCTCCCACTGCCACAGAAGATGCTGATGCTGAATTATTGGCTAAAACAAATTACCGTCTTATCGGTCCCTGGCGGGGTGGTAGAAGTGGTGCAGCCACAGGCAGTTTCAAAAACAAAAACACATTTTACTTTGGCGCTACCGGTGGTGGTGTATGGAAAACCACGGATGGTGGCAGTAACTGGAAAAATATTTCTGACAAATATTACGGTAGTTCAATTGGTGCTGTATCTGTAGCACCTTCTGATGAAATGGTGATTTATGTTGGTGAAGGCGAAAATACCATGCGTGGAAATGTGAGTGAAGGATTGGGTGGTATGTGGCGTAGCGAAGACGGTGGAAAAAGCTGGAAGAACATCGGACTAAAAGATACCCGTCATATTATCCGCATCATCATACATCCACGAAATCCGGATATAGTATGGGTGGCAGCAATGGGTCATTTGTTTGGACCCAATGATGAGAGAGGAGTGTATAAAACTATGGATGGCGGCAAAACATGGAAACGAACCTTGTTTGTTAACAATCAAACAGGTTGTAGTGATTTAGTAATGGAACCGGGCAATCCGAATATATTGTATGCTGGAACCTGGCGGTTGATTCGTACTCCTAATGCTATGGAAAGCGGTGGCGAAGGAAGCGGCCTATGGAAAAGTACAGATGCTGGTGAAACATGGACAAGTATTTCTGCTAAAAAGGGCCTGCCTAAAGGAGTGTGGGGAATAGTGGGTGTGGCTGTTGCTCCATCCAACACAGATAGGGTTTATTGTCTGATGGAAAATAAAGATGGTGGATTGTATGCCAGTAATGATGCCGGAGAAACATGGGTATTGCAAAGCAGTGATAATAATATACGGCAACGGGCCTGGTATTATACCAAAGTATTTGTAGATCCAAAGAATGAGAATAAAGTATATTGTCCCAATGTTGATTTTATGATCAGCACCGATGCCGGCAAGACTTTTAAAGGTATCAACACACCGCATGGCGATCATCATGATTTGTGGATTGACCCGGAAGATGGTAACAGGATGATTGTAGCTGATGATGGGGGCGCACAGGTAAGCTTTGATGGCGGTACAAACTGGAGTACTTATTTGAATCAGCCCACTGCACAAGTTTACCGGGTAAGTACCGACAATGCATTCCCCTACCGTATTCTGAGCGGACAGCAGGATAACAGTGCATTTAGAATAAAAAGCCGGACCTATAGTTCATCCATTGCTGCTGCAGATATGGAAATTACGGCCGGCAACGAAAGTGGCTATGTGCTAGCAGACCCATTAAATCCTGATATTACGTATGGTGGTAATTATATGGGGTCTTTACAACGACTCGATCACCGAACAGGCGAAAGCCGTGCTATCAATGTATGGCCGGTTGATAATATGGGAGCCGGGGCTGAAGCCGCTAAGTATCGTTTTCAATGGAACTACCCAATTTTCTTTTCTCCGAATAACCCTAAAAAATTATATGCAGCAGGTAACCATCTCTTTGTTACAGAAGATGAAGGCAAAACATGGCAGATGATTTCTCCTGACCTGACTACCAATGATAAAAAGAAACAAGTTTCCAGCGGCGGACCCATTACACAGGACAATACCAGTGTGGAATATTACTGTACCATATTCGCAGCAACAGAAAGCTGGCTCGAAAATGATTTGCTTTGGACGGGGAGTGATGATGGCCTGATACATGTAAGCAAAGACGGCGGAAAAAATTGGGACAATGTTACGCCAAAAGATTGCCCCAAAGCAATGATGTGGAACTGTGTTGAAACAGATCCCTTTAAAAAAGGGGCAGCCTATTTTGTTGGAACAAGATATAAGAGTGATGACTTTGCACCTTACATCTACAAAACAGAAGATTACGGTAAAACATGGAAGCTGATAGTGAACGGCATTAACCGCATGCATTTTACAAGAGCCATAAGAGCAGATAGAAAAAAGGCCGGGTTATTATATGCAGGTACTGAATACGGAATGTATATCTCCTATGACGATGGCGCCAGTTGGAAATCATTTCAACTGAACTTACCTGTAGTACCTATTACTGATCTTGCTATTAAGAATAACGACCTTATTGTGGGTACACAGGGCCGTAGTATTTATATATTGGATAACCTTACAACGGTACAGCAAAAAAATACAGCAATCTTAAATAAGGGCCTTCATGTATTTGATGTAAACCCTGCATACCGGATGCCGGGTGCTGGTCGCCGTGGTGGTGGTGCCGGAGGTGCCGGAGTAACAAATGCAGGAATGAATCCACCTAATGGAGTTGTATTTAATTATTACCTGAAAGATCAATCTGATTCCACTAAGCTTACTATTGCTTTGATGGATAAAAATAAAAAAGTAATAAAAACATATGCTACGTCCTCAAAAGAGAATAAGGTAGAAGTGGTAAAGGGTATAAACCAGTTTGAATGGGATATGAATTATCCAGAAGCAGAAAGGGTAGAAGGATTGATTTTATGGAACGGATTTATCCGTGGCCCTAAAGCAGCACCGGGAAATTATTTTGCAAAATTTAAATCGGGCAGTGATTCCGAAGAAGTTCCTTTTACAATTTTGGCTGATCCTAATTATAAAACATCACTAGCGGAATACGACGAACAATTCAATCATCTTATTTCTATCCGGGATAAGTCTTCGGAAATAATGAAAGCTATTAAGAACATCCGGGAAATGCGCCAGCAGATAAACGATTTTAGTGCCAGGCAGGGAAAAGATATACCGAAAGAAGTAAAGCAACAGATTGATACAGTAAATAAACAAATGACAGCAGTAGAAGATGCATTACATCAAACGAAAGCCAAAAGCGGACAGGATGTATTGAATTTTCCAATAAAATTAGATGACAAATTATCAAGTATTTATAATGCTGCTGCTGCCGGGCAGTCGGGCCTTAGCCGCCAATCAAAAGAAGCATATACTGAGCTGGCGGTACAGATTGATGAGCAACTAAGTAAGCTAAAGAAAATAATGAATGAAGATGTTGTGAAGCTTAACCAGTTAATACATGAGAAAACATTGCCCGTGATAGGCCCTAAGAAGGATGAAAAGGACAAGGAATAAATAAACAAAGCTATCTTAAAGCTTGAATAATAAACCCAAATTTAAAGAGTGATGGGATTTATACAGAGAAAGTAGTAGTGTTAGAGCGTCTCAATTTTATGGCTTCACTGTTAATTCCCCTCCAATTGGGTAGGGGGTAGATAAGTTTTTAGAGCTGCTGTTAAATCAATTCCTGGTATTGCACCTTTTCCCGGGGTCTCCGTGTGGAAAATTATTTCGGGATGGCCTACAGTATTTTTATGCAATTTTTTTTACCCGCTCTTTCATCAGCGCAATGGCCTCCTCTTTACTGGAAAAAGTATTGTCGATGTTCACCAGGTTGTCAGCCAGTTTATCGTAATTTTTCGTCATCAGCCAGACGAAAATATGCAGGTAGTGAATGCCATCAAAGATGAAGGTCTTCTTAGCAGCGAACTCTTGTCGCAGTTTCAGGAATTCACCTGGTATTTCCGTGTAATGGAGGGCAGGGCGGAGGTGATGTACAGTATGATAGCCATCATTCCAGCACATTTTATTGTACTTGGTATTGATACAATTAATAGCGCTGGTAAAATTATCTTCTGTATTATTCTTGTCAATAAAAGAATGCTGAGCCCAGTTGCCAAGCATCATCACGATCCTGGCAAAAACAAACGGGATGATAAAAATAAACAGCGTTGCCCTGAAATTGACAAAGCACATCCCCACGCAGAAAAGATAAAATGTCATTTCACCATAGGTCAGGCGCATGTATAATTTCTTTCTTTTGCGATTAAAGAGGTACATGAAGGTGTCTACAAAACCTAATACTAAAAAACGGCCTACATATTTTAGAAAATCTAAAAGACTGTCTCTTTTATATTTCAACGTACTGCTGGCATCATTTTCCTGGTTATTTTCCACATGGTGCATGGCCATATGATGTACAAAATAGGTTTCCGGGGTGTGACCAAAGAAGGGGCAAACGATCCAGATTACATAATTATACAACCCGGTGTATCCTTTTTTAAAAGGCTTGCGATGACTGATACAATGGAGCATCAAACCGAAACGCCCTTTGAAATACATTTGGGAAACATAGAAATAAGGAACGTAGGCGAGCCACCAGTACCATCCTTCTAATAAAGGTGTATATAAAAGAATAGCAACCGGTATTACCAAAATATGAATAGCAGTCAACAGCTGAATAAAAGGAAGATCTCTTTTATCGTTAATATAGTTCAGCCAAAATTTTTCGTAACGGCTGAATTTTGCTGGTTCTACATACACAGGGTCCGTTAAAGTTGTCAGTGCCTTCATTCCAGATAAATATAAGTTATTCGATGGCTTCTACTAATGTAAGCAATCAGTTTTAAATTAATACGTTGATTTTCAGATAAAACGGTTCATTTGGAAGCGGTAAAATTACAGGTTTCCTGCCGAATTCAGGTCATTATGTTTAACACCTATTTTGCCAGTACGGACAAACACAAAACATTGATTATAACTATGTTTTTACATTTTACTGACCTGCTATCTCAAGCTTATTCAACCGGGACCAGAAAAATTTAACATTTCTTGAAACTATTAAACATGGCTTCTCGTATCTAAGAATCCGGTTCTCATTCATTATCCTTACTGATACACCTTTCAATTGTATCTCTTCCATGCCTTATTGATATGTAATTAACCAACGCATAGAGCTGTCTTCTTTGCTAAAATCGAAGAGGAGGAATTTTTTATTTACAATTAAAACGACACAGTTATGAAAAAAAAGATCTATGCAACAATCCTTTTAGTGGCTATGCTGGGTAATGTCTTCTCTTACGGAGCATTTGCATCCAGCCACCGGGAAGCCCCGCTTATTGCCAACGACCCGCTGGCAGATAATACCGATTTGTATGCCTTTCGAAGTCCGGATGATCCTAATAAAGTAACGATCATTGCCTGCTTTGTGCCGGGTCAACTGCCACAGGGCGGACCTAACTATTATTCTTTTGGAGAAAACATCCGTTACGAAATCCATGTCGATAATAATCTGGGAACACCCGGGGATGATATTACCTACCGGTTCACCTTCAAACAGGTGAATGAAGACCCCACTACTTTTTTTAATATCCGGCTGGGAAAACAAAACCTGAAAACTACCTATAAACTGGAAAGAAGTCTGGATGGCGGAAAAAAATTCACCACTATTGTAAACGAAGGAAAAGTGCCCCCTCCCAATATCGGGCCCCGTTCTATCAGCAGTGCAGTAGGTTTGGGCGCTCCGGATTATGAATCACTGATCCAAAGTTCCATTGCATCAGCATCTACCGGCGAAAAGGTCTTTTGCGGAACTTCTGATGACCCTTTCTTTGTTGACCTGGGTGGTGTTTTTGACCTGGGTGATGCTCCCCGTACAACAGGTACCGAGTCTATTGATGGATTGAAATGCCTGAATGTTTCCACCATTGCCTTACAGATCGATATCGCTACCCTGCAAAAGGATCACAAACCAGTGTCAATGGCCAGCAGTATTTTAGATCCCAATTATGTGATTGGTGTATGGGCATCAGCCAGCCGTCAGAAGATATCCATATTAAAAGACTATAAGGATTATGAAAACAATAATAATGGTGGAGGCGATAAAGGTACCTGGGTACAGGTATCCCGTCTTGGTATGCCATTAACCAATGAAGTGGTTATACCCATTGGTATGAAGGATTACTGGAATGCTTTGACACCTTACCAGGATCTTCAGAAATTAAATGTATTTGGCAAGTATTTCTACAATCCTGAACTCGGCTTGTATATGGATGATGACTTGTTTGGTTCCGCAGTACCGGCCCTGACTCCATTACGAATTCAGCGAAATTCCCTGGGCATGTTTGATTTTGGTAACGGCAACAATGGATTATATGGGTTGAAGGGTAACCCTGCGCTTGCAGGTACTGCCCTGGATGATGCAATCTTTGGCACTCTTTTATTACCCGCAGCAAATTCTCCACGTTCGGTAGATCTGTGGCCTATTTTTAATACGGGTGTACCCAATCTAAGACCTTACCAACTGGCAACTGGTAAAACTGGCGGTCCCTTGTCTGCAGGCAAGCCATTCATTAATAACTTTCTGCCCAATGGAGGGGATATGCTTCGGTTGAATATGGCGGTACCTGTTACACCAAGAACTCATGCAAAGTTTAGTAACCTGGGTATTGTTCAGGCTGCCGTTTTGGGATTAACTGATCCCGAATACAATACGAATGCATCACTGCAGAACATACCTAATATGGATGGTTTTCCAAATGGAAGAAGACTGGAAGATGATGTGGTTCGCATTGAACTGCAGGCGGTAAGCGGTATTGCACTCGCAGCAATAGGCTTATGGTATGATGATTTCAATGGTAACCCGGTGACACCGGACCTGCTTGGTGTTCTTACGTATACTGCTGGTGTTACGGCTAACGATGCGCCACTCAAAACAAGTTTCCCGTATGTGGCGAGTCCGTGGGCAGGTACCCATAACTGTGATTGTAATACACCATCTTCAGCCAAAACCCCCAATAATAAAACGGTTATTGGAAAGGTGAATACGGTAAAAACTTTTTCTACCGGGCTGGGTCTTGCTGCCAAGGAAATAAACCTTTCAGCATACCCTAACCCAAGTGGCGGAAGCAGCACTCTTCAGTATAGTGTGGATGCCGCTTCGCAAATCAGGATCGTAGTTTTTGATATGCAGGGGCAACTGGTAAAAGTACTGATGGATAAAAAACATGAAGCAGGAGTTTATAATGTACAATGGGACAACAGCGGTCTTGCTAAAGGCACGTATGTCGTATCAGCATTAAAAAATGGCCAGACTAAACAGGTGATAAAGCTGGTAAAAAATTAAAAGAAGTATACACTACATCGGGTTCGTAGTTATTGCGAACCCGATGTTTTAAACTGTACTTAAACAAAATTATCGTAGGGATGGATGTAAGAAGTACGTTTCATAAACTGCTAATAAATCAATACCTACATTTTCAGATCAGGCTTTACGGCTCTTACCGTGGTTGTACCGCCGCCATTCAGCGTAAGGTCAACAGGGTTATTACTGGCCCAGGCACCACGGGTAAAATCAGGGATATCCACGGTTCTTGATTTTTTAGCAACGGAACGTTCACTTAATGGCATCAGGCAACTCCAGGCGGCTGCATCATATACATCCTGGTCAAGTGCTAAGCCATTACGCAGACAATCGATCAACCGCCAGTCCATAATAAAGTCCATACCGCCGTGACCACCTACATCTTTCGCAATGGCCCCTATATGATTGACAATGGGGGGAGAATATTTTTTGTAGAGATTATCCAGTTCTTCTTTTTTGACCCAGCTATGGCCAAAAGCTACCCTTTCCGGGCCGGGCCATTTTTGTGCCGCCCCTTTTGTACCACTGACCAAATGAATTCTTGAATAAGGCCTTATCGTTGAAACATCATGTTGCACCATGATCGTTTTACCTTTTTGGGAACGGATCAGCGTGGTGTTCATATTTCCCCGGAAAGATTGGTCCACATATTCTTTATAAAATTCATCTTTTGCAGCCAGCTCTTTTACCATTGTATTCATCGTAAAATCATTGCTGCTCATACTGACCAGGTGATCAAACTTATCCCCCCGGTTGATATTCATACACTGGGCTACCGGCCCCAGCCCATGGGTAGGGTACAGGTTCCCGTTATGACCAATATTCTCTTTCAGCCGCCACATATCTGCATAGGCTTTTTTATTGAACATCCAGTCTTTGGTCAAATCGTGAATATAAGCACCTTCTGCGTGTACGATCTCGCCGAATAAACCCTGTCTTGCCATATTCAGCGTGAGGAGTTCAAAAAAATCATAACAGCAATTTTCCAGCATCATGCAATGCTTCTTTGTTTTTTCCGAGGTCTCTACAAGTGCCCACAACTCATCGATGGTTTTGCCGGCGGGTACTTCAGTGGCAGCATGTTTACCATTATTCATTGCCCGCAAAGCGATGGGAGTATGCAGGTGCCAGGGAGTAGGTGTGTAAATAAGATCGATATCATTACTATCACATACTGCTTTCCATCCTTCTTCGCCGCTGTATTCTTTGGCTTTTGGCCGCTGCATTTTCTCCAGGGCTTTTTGTGATTTGGCAATTCTGTCAGGATATTTATCACACAAGGCTACTATTTCTACACCATCAATATAACTTAACCGTTCTACTGCTTCAGATCCTCTTTGTCCCAGACCGATGATCCCGATCCGCACGGTTTCAATTTTTGGTGCCGCATAACCACACATATTGAAACGCTGTCCATTCTTTTCCCATTCGGCAGAGCGGTCCATTTGTTCGTCGGTAGGGCCGATCACTTTTGCAAAAGAGGGAATGCCGGTAGCCAGCACACCTGTACCAATAGCCAGGCGGCGGAGAAATTTTCGACGGTTAGAATCCATACAACAATTGATTATTGCTGCAAGTTCTATAAATAAAACGGAGAAATGATTCCCGCGGGTAAAATCAGGCAATCGTTTGAGCAGGGATCATTCATCAAGCAGGTCGGGTCGCCGTTCTTTGGTTCGTTGCACCGATTGTTCATGCCGCCATTCTTCAATCAGTTTGTGATTACCACTCATTAATACATCAGGTACTTTCCAACCGCGGAATTTCTCAGGCCGGGTGTAAACCGGCGGTGCCAGTAAATTATCCTGGAAGGAATCAAAAAGAGCGGATGTCTCATCATTCAATACACCGGGTAATAAACGACCAATGGCATCTACAAGGATAGCAGCGGGCAATTCGCCACCACTGAGCACATAATCACCGATCGAAATTTCTTTGGTCACGAAATGTTCCCGTATCCTTTCATCAATGCCTTTGTAATGACCGCAGATCAGTAACAGGTTTTCTTTCAGTGATAAACTATTGGCAGCTTTCTGGTTAAAGAGTTCTCCATCGGGCGTCAGAAAAATGATCTCATCAAATGTTCTTTCCAATGACAATTCTTCAATGGCTTTTGCCAGGGGTTCACACATCATCAGCATACCGGCGCCACCACCAAACTGGTAATCATCCACCATACCATATTCATTCACGGCCCATTTCCGGAGTTGGTGTACCTGAATGGTCAATAAGCCTTTCTCCTGCGCTCTTTTCATCATGCTGTGCTGAAAGGGGCTTTCCAATAATTCAGGTAAAACGGTGAGAATGTCGATATGCATGTAGCAAAGATAGGAACTGGCTAATTGGAGCTCACTTCCACAGTATGCCTGGCTTCATTTAGGGCCCTGTCTTTTGCAAGTACCTGTATCTTGTAATTAATACCCGCTATGGCGATATTAGATTGATTAAAATTGGTTGTACTGCTACCGGGATACAGGTGGACATCCATTAAAAAAGCTCCCGTATTGTTATTGGTAACATGAATATTTACTTCTGTTATAGATTGCTTGTCGCTAATGTTGCCACTGATCGGAATGGCTTGTCCTGTAGTGAAATTTTGACCATTGAGCGGGGAGCTGAGTAGAATAATCGGGAGTACGGTATCTTTTTCTGAGCCAGCATCTTTTGCGCAGCCGGCTAAAATAGTTATTATCAATATACCAGAAAGAAACAACCTCAGGGTTTAAAATTAATCCCAAAAAAGCAAAAAAAGAAACCCCCGGGGAACCGGGGGTCGGAATTGAAACAAAAACCAACATACCTCACTTTCGTGAGCCGTATGTATAAATTACCTCGTAAAAATAAGTTGGATTAAAGAGCAGGAAGCTGATATAAATCAGGTTGAAAAAAATAGTTAGCGCCACATTAAGGATGACAGATCACTACGGTGCCGGCTGCGGAAGGGAGTTGCGGGCTGATAAAGGGAATACCGAGGTTCAATCCACGGAGTACCAGCAATACACCCATAAGCGAAATCAATACAGGCACTAATTTTTTAAAGGCCACTCTCCAACCCGGTCGTAACAATTGCCCCGCATAACCGATAAGCATCATTGCTGGTAAAGTGCCTGCGCCGAACATTGCCATAAAACTGACACTCTGCATCACTTCTGTAAAGGACAGCGTTGTGGCGAGGGCAATATAGATCATCCCGCAAGGAAGCAAACCGTTAGCCATACCGAGCAATATGAAACCAGCGGGTCCCGTAGCGGAACGCAGCAGGCGGGCGATCTGTTGCTGCACAAAAAAATAGAAGCGATTGAATGCTTTTATATGAATACTTGAATGCCTTAGAAAGTAAAGTGCAGCAAAACCAAGCACTAGCAGTCCCATAGCAATAGAAAACCATTGCTGGTACCCGGAAATGTAAACCCTTCTGCCAGCGAGTCCAAACAACAAACCAATGCTGGAGTAAGTAATGATCCTTCCCAATTGATACAAGAGTAAGGATAAGAATTTTTTAGTGGCAGAAAATTGATGAACAGGTAAGGCCAGGCTCAACGGGCCACACATACCTACACAATGCAGGCTACCTGCAGCACCCAATGTAAAACCTGCTATCATGACCGGCCAAAGCATTAATTAATCGTTAGGTTTTTTTCTGAAAAATAGTTTTTCCCTTCACTGTTCCAGGTTAGTTTAACGATATACCGGCCCGGCAGTACAACCGTAGACGGAAAGAGCTGGATCCCGTCAGCATTAAGCGCTAACACCAATCGTTTGTCTCTTTTCTCATCGTAGTCGCAGTAGAACCAAATATCGCCGGCAATGTTTTTGCCTTTCATTTCAACAGGTAATTCAAGCAACACGCCGTCGGTCGTCTGCTCCAGGTTTACGGAAGAGCTGAGCTGATTGACCCGATTAGTGCCATCAATTACATCCTGGTAACGGAGTTCGCTTTTATAGTAATCTTTTTCTACCAGGTCAAAATTCGTTTTCACGGAACGGTACACCAGATAACCCATGCCGGTACCAAAAACAAGAAAAGTGACGAATAATTTATTTCCCCAGTTCATAAAATCTATTTTTTTGAATTAATATTTTCCAAAGGGTCCCGCAAAATTTGTATTGAGGGTTGTAATTTTTTTATGGCCATTGTACAAGCCAATAGTTAATTTCATTTTGCGGCTGTTTACAAATTTTCTGGGCAATACCACAAAGAATGAGCCGCTTGCCTGGTCTTCCTGTTTTAAATGAATATCTGTGGCACCAACGAGTTCTATTTTGCCGGCACTGCTTGCCTCTCCTTCCAGCTTTAGTGTAACAGGAATATTATTATTTGTTTTATTAATTACTTTAATATTAAAAAGATTACTCAAACTGTCGGAACCTCTTTCCTGGTACAATTGCCCTTTTGTACGGATGATAGTGCCATCAATATCTTTCCGGCTTATCAACAGTAAAGTAAGAATACCAGATAGCAGTACGAGTAGTATAGTATAAAATTTCATCCGCCCGGTATAACGGAGTTTTTTTTCTTCCGAAATGCCGTTTTCAGATGCATAGCGGATTAGTCCGGTTGGGCGATGTACAGCTTCCATCATTCTGTTACAAGCATCAATGCAAGCCGTACAACCCACACATTCCATTTGTGTGCCATTACGTATGTCGATAGCGGTTGGACATACTTTCACACATTGAAAGCAATCAATACAATCACCTGTATTATTTGCCGGCACAACAGCTTTTTTATACTTATCTCTTGGTTCTCCTCTTTTATAATCATACGCTACAACCATAGAGTTTCTGTCGAGCAGCACACTTTGTAACCGGCCATACGGGCATATTACAGTGCAGACCTGCTCCCTGAAATAAGCATACACACCATAAAAAATAAAGGAGAACAATATAATTGACAAAAAGCCGACGAAGTGTTCGCTTACCGGGTCACTGATTATTTCTTTTAACTCATCAATGCCGATTATATATGCAAGAAAGAAATTAGCAATAATAAAAGACAGTAAAAAGAAGGCAAAATGCTTAATCGTTTTTTTTCTTATTTTTTCGGCTGTCCACGGAGAATTTTTTAGCATCTTTTGCTTTGCTGCATCGCCTTCAATCAGGTATTCTACCTTTCGGAACAACATTTCCATAAAAATGGTTTGCGGACATACCCATCCGCAAAACAAGCGGCCAAATGCTGCAGTGAAAAGAACGATGAAGATGATAAAAGTTATCATCGTTAATCCGAAGATGAAAAAATCCTGCGGCCAGAATATTTTTCCAAAAATAATAAACTTGCTTTCAGGTATATTGAATAGAAACAACGGCCTGCCATTAAATTTTAAGAAGGGCAGGGTAAAGAAAATGGCAAAGAATCCCCAGCTAACCCAGGTGCGGATAGTATAGAACTTTCCTTTTGGTTTTTGTGCAAATACCCATTTCCGCATTCCTTTTGCATCTACGGTGGCTAACCTGTCACGGAATGATTCATTAGTTTCTTCTTGCGGGTTTGTTTTTGTTTCATTCATATCATCATTTGTTTCAGGGTATCATCTCAAATAGCTATTGGCTGCCTGCAGAAACTGTTGTTGCAGAATCAGCAGGTGCTTTTGGCACTGTCGGCTCTTCTTTGTATAACTCTCCCTGTGGCTCCTTCGGGTTGGCCGGCTTACTTCCTTTTAACGTTTTTAAATAACTGGCAAGCTGCGCCATTTGCTTGGCAGATAAATCGTCTTTCCAGCTTCTCATTCCTTTGCTGGTGCCGTACTTGATGGTTTTAAAAATATTTTTTACACTTCCGCCGTATATCCAGTAATCGTCCGTAAGGTTTGGGCCAACGGCATTACCGCCACCATCGGCATTATGACAGGCAGGACATTTTGAGGGATCCATAAATAAAGCTTTGCCAGCGGAAACATCATCAGCACCTGCCAAAAGCGCTACCGTATTTTCATCTACTGCATCTCCTTTTTTCTTCAGGTACTCCTGTATTTTTATTTCAGCTTTGGCTACTGAGATTTGATACTCTTCTTTGCTGGATGGACCATTATGCGAGACTTCAAAACGCCATAAATAAATTGCTGCAAAAAGAATTGTGGCATAGAATCCATACAACCACCAGGGTGGAAGCTTGTTATTCAGTTCCCTGATGCCATCATAGTTATGGCCCAAATCAAGTTCAGCTTCCTGGCTCACCGGGCGGAGCTTATTCACTCTATCCCACCAGCTGAGCGTATTAATTTTTTCCTCCGTTACTACAACCGGTTTTTTTACAGTAATGGCTTTATCTTTTCGCAGTAAGAATTTAATATTAATGAGCAGGGCAATTATGGTAGCTAGTTCGATAAATATAACGGTGACCATTACATAAAAGGTGGATGAATCCAGACCCCCAATTGATTTGGCAGTTTTTTGTACAGCATCTGCGGCAGTGTTCTGGGCGAGAAGCGATGACGTAGGGAGCAGAAGGAAAAGGAGCATTGTTGCTGTGGTGCCTCCCACTTTTTCAGCCATTCTTTTTTTCAATTTTACTTCAGCGGCGCCAATTACTATATTGGCGAGAATACCAATAACGATAAGTAAAAGTATCATCAGTATAATAAAAGTTATCGCTAATGGATTACTGAAAACAGAAGGAGATGGGGGGCCGCCGGCAAATACCGGCTGTGCAGCTAATACTAATAAGGTGACAATAAGTCCTGAAATATATTTTTTATAGATACGCATAAAAAAATCGTTACTGGTTATTTTAATGCTGGTTATCAAGTGGAATGTTGCTTACTTCAATAAAGTCTTTCTTTTTTGTTTTGAATACCCAGGTAAGCATGACTACAAAAAACAAAAAGAAAATTGTTAGCGACATAAGCCCCATTATATCTACGCCACTTACTTTTTCTAAATAATTAATGAATTTCATATTGTAGTTTATTTTTGTTCTGTAATTGGTTTAGGTTCTGCCTGAATATCACGGCCCAGGCGTTGCAGATAGGCAATCATAGCCACTATTTCCCTGTCGGAGGATGTTTCGATCTTATCTTTTTTCAGGCTGGCCGTGATGGAGTCGGCCTGTTTCATTAAATCTATATTCGCTATTTCATCATATCCTTTCGGATATGGTACACCCAATTTTCTCATCGCTCTTATTTTGGCCGGTGTAGATGATATATCCAGTTTGTCATCGAGCAACCAGATATATCTTGGCATGATAGACCCCGGAGAGGTAAGACGGGGGTCATACATGTGGGTGTAATGCCAGGAGTCGGGTCTTTTATTTTTATCAGCACCCTCTCTTGCCAAATCAGGGCCGGTTCTTTTACTTCCCCATTGAAAAGGATGGTCATATACAAACTCACCGGCTTTTGAATATTCGCCATACCGTGCCACTTCATCTCTGAACGGTCGAATCATTTGTGAGTGACAGGTATAACATCCTTCCCGTACATAAATATCTCTTCCCTGTAACTCAAGCGGCGTGTACGGTTTTACACTGGCAATAGTTGGGACATTGGATTTTACAAGAAATGTCGGAATCATTTGTACCAATCCGCCGATGGCAACAAGTAGTAAACTTAATACCAGCATGGTAAGCGGTTTTCTTTCAATAACACGGTGCCAGTATTGTTTTTTTTGTGAAACTACTTTTACAAGTGGGGCAGCTTCCGCTGCTTCATTGGCAATAAATTTACCCTGCCTGATCGTTTTATACAGATTATACACCATTATCAAAGCACCGATAAGATATAAGGTACCACCGATACTCCTGGCGATGTACATGGGTTTAATGTTGGTAACGGTTTGCATGAAGTCAAACTTCAATTGCCCTTCCGGAGTAAACTGTTTCCACATCAGGCTTTGTTCGAAGCCGGCCCAATACAACGGCACTGCGTAAATAATGATACCTATTGTACCTAACCAGAAATGGTTGGTGGCTAGTTTTTTTGAATACAAATTAGTCCCCCACATTTTTGGGATCATAAAATATAATATGGCAAATGCCATAAAGCCATTCCATCCTAATCCGCCGATATGCACATGCCCGATCGTCCAGTCGCTAAAGTGAGATATGGCATTTACACTTTTTAAACTTAATAAAGGCCCTTCGAAAGTGGCCATACCATAACAGGTGATGGCAACGACCATAAATTTCAGAACAGGATCTTCCCGTACTTTGTCCCATGCACCGCGAAGGGTAAATAAGCCATTCAGCATACCACCCCAGCTTGGTGCAATGAGCATAATGGAGAATACAACGCCGAGTGATTGTGCCCAATCAGGTAATGCAGTGTATAATAAATGGTGGGGGCCTGCCCAGATATAAATAAATATCAAGGCCCAGAAGTGAATGATTGAAAGACGATATGAATAAACCGGCCGGTTAGCTGCCTTTGGAAGAAAATAATACATCAACCCCAATACGGGTGTGGTAAGAAAGAAAGCAACAGCATTGTGTCCATACCACCATTGCACCAACGCATCCTGTACACCGGCATACCAACTGTAGCTACCCGTGGCAGAATAAGGAAGTTCTATGGAACGAACGATATGTAATAATGCAACCGTAACCCAGGTGGCGATGTAAAACCAGATAGCGACATACAAATGTTTTTCCCTTCTTTTCAAAATGGTACCAAACATATTGATACCGAATATTATCCAGACTACTGCAATCGCAATATCAATCGGCCAAATCAATTCTGCATATTCAGCCCCGTTATTCAGCCCAAGCGGTAATGTAATGGCGGCTGCAACAATGATGAGCTGCCATCCCCAGAAATGGATCCAGCTTAATTTATCGCTATACATTCTTGCTTTGCATAATCGCTGCAAGGAATAATAAATTCCGGCAAAAGATGCATTACCTACAAAAGCAAAAATAATGGCATTGGTATGCAACGGGCGAAGACGACCAAATGTAGTAGGCGCAAAGTTTAAACTGATGGCCGGGTAATACATCTGAATAGCTGCCCATAAGCCCACCAGCATACCAACTATACCAAATACAACAGTGGCATACCCAAAGGCTTTTACAATCTTGTTATCGTAGTAAAACTTTTCAACTTGCATGCCCTGATTAGTTTCTTGCATAACTTGTTTGTTTATTTTGTTTTGGTTGAGGAAGCAGGTTTATCGTCAAAAAGTATACGGGAAGGTGGTGAATAATCATCTTCAAATTGCCCTGACCGCACACCCCACAAAAAAGCACATAGGAAAATAGCGGCAACGGATATACTGGCGATCAGCAGGATAATAATCACACTCATTAACTTGATTTAAACGACGTAAAAGTATCCGGCCAGGCTTCCGTAACAAGTAACAGGTATCAAGTCAAAAACTGATTTTTATCATCTTAATCCGGAGAGAAGAAACACCTACAAAAGCTTCAACCGGCGGGCCAACAAACTGCTGCTGCCAAATGTGACCAGTAAAATACTGAGTGAACTGCTGGGCATCAGGATAGCAGCCACAAGCGGGGAAAGGTTTCCCTGTACCGCAAAGTATAAACCGACCAGGTTATACACAATGGATAAGACAAAACTGGTGATCACGATATTCCGGTTGGCGCGGCATACCTGTATAAACGAAGTGAAACGGGATAATTGCCTGGCTTCAAGGATGGCATCACTGGAAGGAGTGAAATTATTGGTTTGCTCGGCTACAGCAATGCCAATATCACTTTGTTGTAAAGCTCCGGCATCGTTCAGTCCGTCACCGATCATCATCACTTTTTCACCCTGTTCCTGTAACTTTTGTATGTACTGTATTTTATCTTCCGGTGTTTGATAAAACAACAGGGTAGCTTTTTTGCCCAGCAGTTTTTGTAAATTTTCTTTTTCTGCCTGGTTGTCGCCGGATAAAACCGACAACCTGTAATGCTTTTTTAATTCCCGGATCAGCTCCGGTACCGCTTCCCGGTACTGGTTGCTGAAAATATAACAGCCATATAGTTTATTCTCGATACTGATGAACAGGGCCGTACCCAACTGTCGGTTGATATTCCCGGTTACATAGCTGAAGGAACCGATTTTTAGTACATCTTGCCCAACAATACCTTCTATGCCCTGGCCGGTAGTTTCTTTGAAACCGGCTACTTCCATTCTTTGTCCCGGGTCAAGGTGTTGTACCAATGCTTTACTCAAGGGGTGAGAAGAACAGGCAGCCAAAGCGGCTACTTGTTGTAGTTGATAAGCAGTCAGCTGGGTTCCTTCATAAGTAATATGTGGTTGTTGTGTAGTGGTAAGGGTACCGGTTTTGTCAAAAACGATATGCGTGGCTTTCGCCATATCCTCGATGGTTTGGGCATTGCGTAGATAGAAATGGTTGCGACCCAGTATCCGCAATACATTTCCATTTGTAAACGTATTGGATAATAGCAGGGCACAGGGGCAGGCAATGATGAAAATAGACGTTACAGCAGGCCATAGTTTGGCGGGGTCATTGAGTTGCCAATAAATAGCAGTGGCCAATGCAATGCTGAGAACGATCCACGTAAAATACCGGCTGAGCAGATGAACAAATGATAACTTTTTTGTTGTTGATTGTTGTGGTTCCTCTTTGTTCCAGAGTTTAGTAAGATAGCTCTGTGCCACTTCTTTCACCACCAGTACTTCTATTACACCCGCGGTTTGTTTACCACCGGCATAGACCAGTTCACCCACTTCTTTTAATACCGGTAAGGATTCGCCGGTAACAAAGCTATAGTCGATAAAAGCTTTTCCCCTTGTCAGAATACCATCAACCGGTATTAGTTCTTCATGATGGATCAGTAAAGTATACCCCGGTTTGATATCCGGCAAAATCGTGGGAACCTCTTTATCATCTTTGAGCACTGTAACAGCAATGGGGAAATAGGACGTATAGTCCCGGTCAAAGGAAAGCTGGCGATAAGTTTTATCCTGTACAATGCGCCCTGCGAGCATAAAGAAAACGATCCCCGTCATGGAATCAAAATAACCACCGCCGGTACCGCTTATTACTTCATAGGCACTCCGGGCGAACGTAATAATAATGGCCAGGGCGATGGGGGCATCAATATTCAGGAATTTATGTTTCAGGCTTTTCCACGATGATTCATAAAAAGGAAGGGCAGCATACAAGAGCACCGGGATAGCAAGACCAAAATTGACCCAGCGGAAAATACTCCGGATACCTGTTTCAGTGGCATCAATACCCAGGTATTCCGGGAAACTCATCAGCATGATATTACCAAAACAAAATCCCGCTATACCAAGCTGGTAGATCATGCTTTTATTGATAGCCGGTCTTTTTGCTTTCAGGTCATGCAGGCTGATATATGGCTCATAACCGATACTGGTCAGAGTTTCGGCTACTTCCCGGAGACTGGTTTTTCCTGTCAGTAGTACGATATCCACTTCTTTCCGGGTGAAATTCACCTTAGCAGAAATAACTCCTCCATTTAACCGATGGAGGTTTTCCAATAAATACAAACAGGAACTACAATGCATTTGCGGCAAATAGAATGTGACATGTAGCTGTTTGTCATCTTTAAATTGGATCAGCTGTGCCTGTATCTTCTCATCTTCCAGGAAGGAGAATTTATCTTTTCTAACATTGATCCGCTGGCTGATACCCGGGTTTTCGTTCAGGTTGTAGTATTCGCAGAGGTCGCTTTGGTTCAGGATTTGGTACACGATTTTACAGCCTTCGCAGCAAAAATGCTTTTCCTGAACCTCTAGGCGGTTGGTACGGCAATCTTCGCCGCAGTGATAGCAGGCTGTTTTATTTATAACCGGTTTTGGGGAAGGCATGGGTTGCATCAATAAGCTGCTAAAGTACCTGCTCCAATAAATGGTATGGGTGAGGAACTTCAAAAGCTAACCTGATTTATATCAGGTACAGTGATTTATTCAAATTAATTTAAGGAGCAGCTATCTGATACATTAAATAATTTCAAGGCTCTTGGGAAAAGAATATTATTCTCCAGGTGTACATGCCGGTGTAAATCAAGCTCAAAAGCTTCTAATGAAGTATAACTGAGACGATAAGTAGTACAAGCATCAGCAGGGGGAGTAAAATTGTTGGTTAGTTGCCTGATTTCTGCAAGCATACTTCCGGCATGGTCATGCTCCTGCTCCATCATATCAATAGGAGAAAATAAATAACTGTAGTTGATAATGATTTCTTTTCCTTCTGTCATTATTTTTTCTACTTCTTTAATGCGGGGAAATAAAACCAATTCTTCTTTTTGCATGTGCTGTTCCATATCCTCTTTGAGGGTAGTAAATAACTGCAGTACTTTTATCATTTCTGGATGAAGGTCGCCATGTTTGGAAGCTACTTTTTGTAAATATCCAAGAATAGCAGGTGATTCTTTTTTCACAAAACTGTGATGAATTAAAACAATATATTCTGACAATTGGGCAAGTGACAGCCTGTTATAATCAACGTCTGAAGAAGAACTATTTACCTGTTCTGTTCTTTGCAGCTCAGTTATTACTTCTTCAATTTTTAACTCCTTTTCGGTACAGGCCTCTTGCAGGCTTCTTTTTCCTTTGCAACAAAAGTCCAGATGATATTTTTCAAATACCTTAGCGGCCCGGTGATTGTTACTTACAATTTGTGCCAGGCTTTTTGTCATTAAATCGTTCATGGTATTTTTTTTAATGTAAAGTAATTCGGTTATAAATCTTTTTTCCTGAACTTTCTAACGGCAAGCCATAAAGGAAGAACAATCCAGAGTGACATAATGCCAGCCGTAAAAATGATTCCGGTGCCACTGCCAAAGAAATCTTTGTACAAAGCACCGGTGTAACCCATCAATGCACTGATGTCCATCTTAAGCATAATAAAAATGCGGCCAAGGTCTATCGGGTTAAGGGCAGAAAGTAAGAGAGTTAATTTCTCTAATGGGTAATCGCTGAACGAGAAAAGTATCAATAAAACGAGCCCATCATAAATAAGTGCAAAATAGAACCACAACAAAAGAGCAAAACCAATGCCCCTTGCTTTGTCTCTCGCTACTACAGATGCAAAAAATGCAATAGAAGTGAATACAAGTGTTAACGACATTCCGGTAAATAGTAAAGCAAACCCTGTAGCATCTGCTGAAAATAACAGAACGGGAATACCGACGCCAAGAAAGAAAGCACTGAGTAAAGAAATACTTACACCGGCGAACTCACTCAATAATATCCGGGTACGGCTCATTGGCTGCGATGACATCAGCTCGATAAACTCATAGGAGTTGTAATAATGGATAGTTGTAAATACAAGGCTCACAAGAGGTAGCACAATCAATACAATATTCAGCAGGCTCAGCATAGCCTTACTGCTATTCTCTTCCATCTGGAACATGCTGATGGAAACAACGAAAAGAAATAAAGTATAAGCGATGACAATCTTACTTCTCAGGATATCGTACAACACATATTTAGAAAGCTTCATCATAATCCCGCCTGCCTCCCCAAAAGGGGAGAATTTTTAATAAATTTTTCCATCATTTTTTATTTCCATCATTTTATCTATCCATTCGCTGTTGAATTGTTCACCTTTCATTATTCTAGCAATGGCTTTCCCCAGTCTCAATTCGCCAGTTTCTTCCTGTAACGCTTCTATGTCTTTGAAAAACTGCATTTTCCCTTCCTGCATATACATGATATGCGTAGTGAGTTCATCCAGGTCGCTGAGTATATGCGAGGTGATTAGAATCAGTTTATTCTTTTTCTTTTCAGCCAAAATTTTTTCTTTTAATATTTCTGAGGATAATGGGTCAAGGCCAGCAGTTGGTTCATCAAGAATAAGAATAGCGGGGTCAAAAAGAAAGGCAACGGCAGCACTTACTTTTTGACGGGTACCACCGCTGAGTGTTCTCATGGGTTTTTCAAATATTTTTTCTAATTCAAACTCTTTGATTAACATTTTATCGACCCGATAGCTATCGGGTTTCTCTGCTGGTACATTGCGAATGTTTTGTAGCATCTTAAATAGCTGTCCCACTTTCATATTGTCAGGATAGCGGCCAATCTGTGGCATATAGCCGATTTTTTCCCGGTAAGAAGGGTCATTATTAATCAATTGTTTATCTACATAAATTTTTCCATTGTCCGGCCTCACCATACCGAGTATGGATTTAATGAGTGTAGTCTTACCGGAACCGTTGGGGCCAATGAGTGAAACAACTTGCCCTTTGGTAAAGCTGGCTGATATATTATCAAGCACCTGTAGTTTACGGAATCGTTTATTAATATTTTCAATCCGGATCATAGTTTCAATGATTTCATCATGGGTGTTTCATCAACAAGGTTTTCCGGTGTAAGGCTTGGTATGGCTTTCTCCGCCTTGTCAAGCAATTGCACGGTAAAACTTCTCATTAACATTACTGCGTAAGGATTTTGTTCTACAATCATCGAATACATACTTACCGGGTGATAGGGAATGTCGCCAATACCATCTTTATTGATATCATAGCCTTCATACTTGTCCCAGTAATTTTTGTAAAATTTATTCAGGGAAATGGAGCCATTTGTTGCTACATCAAAACTGTTACCGGAGAAATTGTTATTATAAAAATTATTATCATCACAACTTGCCTGTACTTTTATTGCCCAGCCATTATTTTTAAACACATTTTTCTCAATCAGCAGGCGACTGCTGCCTTCCATAAAAATACCTACTGTGTTTTTCAGAAATGTATTATTGCTGACAGAGCCTTCTTTAATTTCTTTGAGTAAGATACCATAGGCAGAAGCACCCCAGTTCTCTTCAAAATGGTTGCCTTCCATTCTTACTTTTTTGGAATACATAACAGCAACACCGGCACCATTGTTTTTAAAAACATTATTCTGGTAAGTATCATCGTTGGAGAACATGAAGTGAAGCCCATATCGTATATTTTTTTCACTGTGATTTTTTTTAATCATTGAATAGCTTACAAATTCAAGATAGATACCATCCCGATGCCCCTGAATAAAGTTATTTTCAATCAGCATGGTGGAACATTTCCAAAGGTGTATTCCGTTCCCGGATGCATGTTCGGACTTATTATTGCCTTTAATGATATTATTTCTAACTATCGAATTGGTAGAATTAGCTATATGAATAGCAAATGAAGAATTGCTGATACTGCTATTTTCAATGGTAATATTGGTTGCATCAATTATTTTAATGGCGGCAAAATCATTCATGGAGGAATAGCCTGCATTGATGAATTTGATCCCCCTTATCATAATATTTCGTCCTGACAGGGTAAGAATTTCATGCAGCAATTCACCATCCAATATTGGTTGATCAACTCCGATTAAATGGATAGCTTTTCGGATGATTATATTGCCTTCTTTATACACTCCTTTATTCAGCAAAATCGTATCTCCGTCTTTTGCCGTATGAATTCCTAGCCGTAATGTGCTGATGGCTTTATCTTTTCCAACCACAATGGTATTGGCTACTGCCTCACCCATTATACACACTAATAGTATGGCCAGTATGCTTTTCATTTGATCAGGATATTATAAAGGGTAGCCCAGTTGGTAGTTTTGCTTCCTTCTATCAGTTCAGATTTCTTTTTTGCTTCCCTTACATTTTTAAATGCTGCTGCTCCTCCCATAGGGCTTTTTAGCTGGCTGCTTACGACAAATTCTGCAGACTTTACCTCTATAAATTCATGGGGTTCATTATAGTTTACGAATAATGTTTTACTAATACTGCTCAACTCTACGCCGCGCCGTTCTAAGAAAGCAGCAACGCAATGTGTATCATCAAACTTATACACCTTACCCTTTTTGGTCAAAATCTCAGCTCCAAACTTTGTATCCAGAATGGTCATTTTGCACTCGACGCAGTTGTCTTTTCCAAAAACAATTTTTTCCGGTTTAGGATTACAACTTGCCAGGAATAAAAAGCTGGTTAATGCAGCTACCCGGAAAGCCTTAGCATGTGTTACCATTTTCTTTTGTTTTTTTTGCCGGCGCCATTCAAGGAACCATATAATTAAAAAGAGTCCGGTAACACCAACGATGATCCATCCACCGGTATCAGGATAAGAATAGGCATCAAAGTTTAGCAACTTTTTATGCCCGATTAGCGGAGGTTGATAGGATAAGCCCGGAACTTGTATGGCCGCCGTTGGATCCAGGTTGTGACCGTAATCGTATCCCCATTTATAAAAATCTACCATGGCAGCAAGGCCTCCCATTATTGAAAGAATAAGATATGCGAACAATAATTTACGGTTTCCGGTCAGTGCCACCACCAGAGCAAAGATGATGAACCCCCCTAAAATATAAATCAGAAATCCGAATTCAGGAAACATTTCTACTTTTATATGCTTCATGCCAATATAATGATTCAGTCCATTAATTATTTCTACCTGGCCCGTAATTTTATCAAGCCATATCTGCATGGACAAACCTTCGGGATATTGAGGAGCAATCAGGTAAATAGACCAGACTGGTACAAAGAACATGATGATTAGTGTTAATGCGCCGAGGGCTATCAGGATCCTGGAAGTATTGTTCATCTTTTTCATAAAATCATATTCTTAAAAACTTCCCGGAAGTGCTGAATTCCCAAAAGTGCCCCTGCGCATAAATGCTGTGCTGATCTTACTCGGATGGTGGTAATAACACAGCATCTATTACATGAATGATGCCATTTGCCGCAGGTATAGAAGCAATAATCGTTGCCGAATTATTAATAATCACTTTGCCATCTTTTTTACTGATGCTGATGTTTCCACCATTTACCTGGTTCAGTGTTTGTCCATCTTCCATCCAGTCGATTTTCAAACTTCCTACATATACATGGTATTGCAGGATATCCTGCAATTTAGCTTTGTTCTCGTTTTTCATCAGGCTTTCCAATGTTTCTTTTGGTAATTTATCAAAAGCAGCATTGGTGGGGGCAAATACAGTAAATGGTCCGGCATTGGAAAGTGCATCTACTAGTTCTGCTTGTTTTATAGCAGCAACCAGCGTAGTATGATCTTTGGAGCTTATAGCAATTTTTACAACATCTTTCGCTGATTCATCATCCTTTACTGATCCTTGTCCACCTTTAACAGTTGTTTCGGATGTACCAACAATTTCACCTGTTTTAGTACTGGTTTCATTACAGGAGCCGAGGAGGATAGTTGAAACCCCAAAAACAATGTTCAATAAATATTTCATAGCAATAGTTTTGATGGTTTAAAAAAATGGCAGCCCATTGAACGGCTGCCAGACTTTCCTATTATTTTTTCATAGTATCTGCAACGTTTATTCCTGGAGTTGTTACTGCTGGCTTATTGGTTCCGGTGCTGAATAATAGTGGTGTACTACTTCCCGCAGGCGACACTCTTAAATACCCCTGCATTTCCTGGTGCAGGGCAGAACAAAAGTCAGTACAATAAAAAGGGAAAATACCAGTTCGGTCCGCCACCCACTTTAGGGTTTGTGTTTCCCCAGGCATAACCAATATTTCCGCATTATTGGCACCTTTAATAGCAAGACCATGGGGTACATCCCAATCCTGTTCAAGATTTGTTAGATGGAAGTACACTTCATCACCAACCTTTACTCCTTCAATATTATCAGGTGTTAAGTGAGAACGGATGGCAGTCATCCATACATGCACCTGGTTTCCTTTACGTTCTACTTTAGTCTGGCCTTCACCTTTGGAAACGTAGGGATGCATATTCTCTTCAATTTTGTAAATCTTTCTTTGCTTACCCATCAACATACTTGCAGGTATCGCTTCAGCGTAGTGCGGTTCACCTGTTGTAGGAAAGTCAAGGATCATTTTCATTTTTTCTCCGGTGATATCAAATAGCTGGGCACTCTGTGTCAGTTCAGGCCCGGTAGGCAGGTAGCGATCTTTAGTGATCTTATTATAAGCGATCATATACTTTCCATGCGGCTTGGCTGTTGGTCCGCCGGGTATGGATAAATGCCCGATGGAATAATAAGTAGCCACACGATCCAGCACTTTGAGATCACTCAATCTCCATTTTACAATCTCAGAAGAAACAAACATAGAAGTGTATGCATTGCCCTTTCCATCAAATTCGGTATGCAACGGTCCCAGCCCGGGTTTAGCAACTTCCCCCTGCAGGGCAGCTTCATACTTTATTACTGGTATTCCGTCATATTCACCTTCAAAAACTTTATCAGCAATCGCTTTTTGCAATTTGGTAAAAGAAAACACCGGAATGCTTGCAGCCAACTTGCCGGAAGCCACAATGTATTCACCCGTAGGATCCACATCAGTTCCATGCGGTGATTTAGGGCAAGGAATCAGGTATAACATATCGGGGCAATCAGCAGGGTCCAATACCATCACTTCAGTCTTTATAACAGAAGTGGCCGTATGCGTATTTTCATCATACACATTATGTGCATATTTGACCGCCTGTTTTTTCCCTTTACCTGCTTTTAGATATTCTTCAGCTTTTTTCCAGTTTACTGCCATCACAAAGTCTTTATCTTTCGCAGAGGCATTTACTTCTAAAAGCGTATTTGCTTTTTCGGAGTTATAACAACTGAAAAAGAACCAACCATGTGATTTGCCTTTACCGGCACGGGACAGATCAAAATTTACTCCCGGTGTCCTGATTTGGAAAGCAATATTCATTTCGCCAGATGATGGATTAACTGATACAAAACTAATAGAACCTTTGAAGTTCTGTTTGTAAGTGTTGATGGGAACATCTCCGTTCTGATCATCAAGTGGTACACTAAACCGGGTAGCCGCAACAATGTATTCAGAGTTTTCAGTAATAAATGGCGATGCATGGTTACCGGCACTGTTTGGTATCTCCAATATTTCCGCAGTCCGGAAAGTGCTTAAATCTATCCTCGCCAACCGGGGAGTATTGTTGCCATTAGCAAAAGCCCAACGGCCATCATGCTCCCCTTTTGTTTGTGATAAGGCAATATGATGCTGATCATCCCATGGTACAAAACCATGCGAAGTGTTTAGCATTGGTTTTGTTTCTTCGCTAAAGCCATAACCGCTTTCCGGAGATTGGGAAAAAACAGGGATGATTCTGAACAGGCGGCCGGAAGGAATACCATATACCGCTACCTGGCCATTGAAACCACCGGATACGATGTTATAAAACTCATCATATTTTCCTGGCGCAATAAAAGATTTTGAGGCATCCCCACCCGCTGCAGATTGAGCGGTTTTGGGTTTACAGCTTTGGAACCCGGTAACAATCGCAAATAAGCCTAAAGCGGTTAAAATTTTGGTTAAGGAGTTTGACATATATTATATTATTTATTGTATTTTATTTTACGCCATCATTCTGACGCATAAATTCTAAAATTTGACGTGACTCGTCTTTACTGATATTTTGATTTGGCATACGTACTAGGCACTGCTCAAGCAGTTTTTGAGCTTCAGCGTCAGTCTCAAGCATCATTTCTACATTGGTGATCATATTCATTACCCAATGTGGCTCACGTCTTTTAGTAACACCCGTCCAGCCTGGACCCACAAGCCTTTCATCTGTAAGTTTGTGGCAACTCTGGCATTTAAGTTCATAAATACTTTTACCAGCGGTTACCCATTCTGCATTTACCGGAGTTGTCAGGGTTACATCACCTGCTTTAACTTCAGTCCCATGAGATTCGGGTTGGGTGGCAGGTTGTTCATCGGCAGCTATCACTTTTTCTTCTGTTTTTGCGCCATCATTACCACAGGCAGTCACCAGGAAAAGCCCGGTGGAAAGAATGGCAGCGGCGAAGATTTTTGTACAATTCATGTTGGAAGGTTTTAAAGATTAATAAAAGATATGCGTGTCTTTTATGACACGAAATTATTTTAGTATAGAAATGATAAAAATGATGTTTATCAAATAGTAAGGTGATATTCATCATGCAATAAAACTCAGGGTGGTATAACTTTAAAGTGTATTCAATTTTGCCGCCGGTTTATTTTCAGGCTGCTTATGATGTTTTTAAAACACTTGATATTCGCTGCGGGGTATTTTATACACAATGTGAGATTTCAGAAGTAGTATTGCTTTTTAATTTTACTGATAGCTAATCTCATATTAATCAGGAAACTTTGAAAAAAAGTATTTTGTTTTCGAAAAGTAAATTTAAAATAGAATGTTTTTTTCAAAATCGTTCGGGTATGCTGTAAGAGGAGTATTGTATGTAGCAATAATAGATAAAGAAAACTCTAAAGTTCAGTTGAATGAGATGGCTGATAAGTTATTGGTTCCCCGTCATTTTCTGGCTAAAATCATGAAGACAATGATGAAGGAAGGGATTCTTACTTCTACGAAAGGCCCTTATGGTGGCTTTGCAATAAACGGGAATACGTTACAAGTGACATTGATTCAACTGGTAAAGATTACCGATGGAGTGGAACAATTTAATTCTTGTGTGTTAAGGCTGCGAAAGTGTAATAGTAAGAACCCTTGCCCAATGCACATCCATATTGAATCATTACGTAAGCAATGGCAGTCATTACTGGCTTCTACTACAATTGGTGATTTATTAAGAAAGGACCAGCCTGATTTTATAAAAAGTATTGCTACGCTCTGATTTTAACATCCGGCTGATGAAAATCATATTTTTTAAATAGTTGAACCATTTACTTTGTCATATTAAATAAAAATTTATAAAATGTTTTTAAGAACGGTTGAAATTGATAATAAATCTCTAGTAGCTGACATCGTAGCACAGGATTACCGTACTGCTGATGTTTTTCGCCGTCATGGCATTGGGTATTGCTGTGGGGGGAAGTGGCCGGTGGATATTGCCTGCCAGATGCAGGGTGTGGATGCTGATAAAGTACAACTAGAATTGGAAGCAGCCGTGAGGACTATCAATGTATCGAACCAACTTGATTTTGCTGACTGGGATATTGATTTCCTGCTGGATTATGTCGTGAATGTGCATCACCATTACTTAAAAAAGACATTACCCCAAACAAAGATCCTGCTCAGTGAATTTGCAAAGGAGCATGCTAAAAAATTTCCCTGGCTGACCGAACTGGAAGCTAAATTTAATGAGCTGGTAGAACATTTATTACCCGTAGCAAAACAGGAGGAAGAAGTGATATTTCCCTATATCAGGAGGTTAGCACATGCCAACGAGGATAAGGAACCCTATGCTGCGATGCTGATCCGTACCATGCGGAAACCAGTTGAAGAAACTATGTTCAATAGTCACGAAACCGTAACGGAAATTGTTTTATCCATACGGGATATCACTAATAAATACTATACGCCCGAAAATGTATGCATCAGCCATAAAGTAGTACTGGCAAAATTGAAAGAACTCGACAATGACCTGATGCAACATCTCTACCTCGAGCAATCTGTACTTTTTCCCCGTGCCATGGCTATTGAAAAACAAATACTGGATATATAGTCTCCAAGGATCCCACCTGACATATTTAAAACTAGTTACGGTTATTCATGTACACACATTACCGGTATATGAGATTGAAAAACTAATTGTTTGGTGGTGCTGGATTTAAAAATACTATCCAGCAACTTGTGTTTTTTAGGTATTGCAATGACAAGGTCGAGATTGTTTGTTTCGGCAAATTCTTTAATACCCTCTTCAATATCTGCATTATTAATATAATGATATGTTAGTTTTTTTTCCTTTTCAAACATATTATGCAGTACGAATGATTGCTCCGGTGTATCAGGCCGGAAATGCTTTTCCTTATAATCAACGTTTAGTACAAAGAGCTCGGCTTTAAATTCATTCACCATTTGTTGGATGAAATGAACCGGGGTTGTTTTCACAACCTGACTGAAATCACATGCAAAACCAATTTTCTTAATACCTTTTCCATATTCTTTTCCCGGGGGTACACATATTACAGGCCAGGTAAGATGACGAATAGCAGTAAGCGTAGTGCTGCCAAAGACAATTTTTTCTACGGCATTTCTACCTTTTGCTCCCAAAACAACTGCAAAGGGCTTAATGTTTTTACATAATTCCTCCAGTTCATCCACTATATTTCCCATTCTGGCTTCTACTGTCACTTTTATTTTGTGGGAGGTGATATGGCCAATTTTTGTCTTTAAATCCTCCAATTGTGTTTCGCTACCCTTTTTCAATTCTTCCACAGAAAGAAGGAGTACCGGAGCATCACCGGAATATGCAACCGGAATATTGTAAACATTTACTAATAGAATATCTGCACTGATTTCCAACGCCATATCCACTCCAAAATTTACTGCATTAAGCGATACAGGAGAAAAATCGGTAGCTGCAATTATTGTTTTCATAATCATAAGTTTGGAATAAAGCTATAAAGGTAAAACCCCCTTTTGGCTGATAAGGGTCAGTATCCTGATTGATTATTACTTTGCCAATAAGGTGCCGAAATTGCTTCAAAGTCATTTACTGGTCTGATTTGTGTCAGTTTATTACTTTTTAGCCGTAAATATCTTTGTAGTATAAAATTAGAAGTATATGAAACATAACATGGGTAATGCAGACCGGGTTATTAGGATATCAATTGCTGTACTAATCGCCATTCTTTATTTTACAAACACTGTTACTGGCACTTTGGGGTATGTTTTACTGGCAGTTGGGGCAATCTTTCTACTAACCAGTTTGGTGGGCTCCTGCCCGTTGTATTCTTTAATTGGAGTAAAGACCTGCCCGGTAAGGAAAGTCAGTTAATAGTTAAAACAGTAAGTCTTGAGGTAAAGTAGTATGTCAAGAAAGGATTAGGGAATCAGGCCTACACATTCATACTGATAAAATTTAATGAGCTGGCCTTATTCTTTTTGTTCAGTGCCGTTAAATGGCCCCGCATCGGAAGGCTTTTGTTTTTTCTTCTGTTCAGCTGGGCCTACTTGTTGAATTGGACCACCTCGCAACGTTCACCCAGGGATTACCTGCAATATGCGGATCTGAACTTAAGTAGTTGGTGTAGGGATTTTATCAATGGCTGGTTCAGCCATCATATTCCCCTGGTCGTGGGTACGATTGCAATATGCCAGGGTTTGATAGCGATATCCATGCTATTAAAAGGATGGATTTTGAAAGTGTGATGCATCGGCGGCATTATAATTCTGTTGGCTATCGCTCCCTTTGGCGTGGGGTCGGTTTTTCCCTGCACCACAATCTTTGCAGTCGCCCCGTTCATTGTAATACGTAAAGGCAAGGAGTACTTATGGATCAATTTGACAACATAACACTAGTTAATTAATAAATTTTTTATGTATGGAAGCAATCATTATTTATAAAGGAAAATACGGTGCTACCAAACAGTATGCGGAATGGTTGGGGGCAGACCTGCATGTACCGGTTAGAACTGCCGTTGAAATAAACGGGGATAACCTGGCCAGGTATGATGTACTGCTGATCGGTACCAGTGTTTATATTGGTAAACTGCAAATTGAAAAATGGCTGCGCAAAAACCTTTCTTTTATAAAAGGGAAGAAAATCTTCCTTTTCCAGGTAGCGGCCGCTTCTCCTACGGAAAAAGAAAAAAGACAGGCCTACAACCGTTCCGGTATTCCCGGCGAACTAATCAATAATTGTGCGTTTTATTTTTTGCCCGGCAAAATGATACTACAACAACTTTCCTGGAAAGACCGGTTTATGCTGAAAATGGGAGCCCGTCTTGCAAAAGACCCGGAAGCAAAAAAAACAATGCTGACTGATTATAATGATGTACGAAAAGATCAGTTAGAAGAGATGCTGATTGCTATTAAAGGATATATGGCAAGCACCGTAAAACCTCTTGCTGCAATATCATAAGTACAATACTGGCTAAGGGGTTCTCTAGTATCTTTTTCCCTTCCTCTTGCTTATCTTACATTGAATTTAATAAAAGTACCAGTAGTATGCTCGACCAGGCCCACATGACCTCGTTGTTTGAAAACGCCACGGAAGGAATTATTCTGACGAACGGGGCCGGCCAGATTGTAATGGCAAATCCTGCAGCTGAAAAGACCTTTGATTACGCCAATGGAGAACTGATCGGTCAGCCGATTGAAATACTCATACCCGATAAGGTCAAGCCGAATCATCATCATTTACGGGGTGGGTTTTACCAAAAGCCTTCTAACCGGGTGATGGGGCAGGGCCGGGACCTTCATGGAAGAAAAAAGGATGGCACTGGTATCCCGGTAGAAGTGAGCTTAAGTCATTACCGCCGGGATGGAGAGTTGTTTGTCATTGCATTTATTGTTGATATAACGCAGCGCAAGGAAATCGAGAATAGCATGCTGAAACAAAAAGCAGAGCTGGAGAAGATCACGGATAAAATTCGCCAGTTAAATGCTGATCTCGAGGTAAAGGTTGAAGAACGAACACTGATCTTAAAAGAAGCCCTGCAAAAACTGGAAGAGTCGCAGCTGGAGCTGAACGAAGCATTGGACAAAGAAAGACAGCTAAACGAGATCAAAAGCCGCTTTGTATCCATGGCTTCCCATGAATTTCGTACGCCGCTGACAACGGTGCTGTCATCGGCCAGCCTGTTGTCTAAGTACACAGGAGCTGATGACCAGGAGAAAAGGGATAAACATATTCAGCGGATCAAGAACTCTGTCAATAATCTCAACGATATACTGGAAGATTTTTTATCGCTGGGAAAACTGAATGAAGGTAAAATTGAAAAGAAGTTTGAGTCCGTCAAACTAAAACTAATTGTGGAGGACACCATCGAGGAAATGAAAGCCCAGTTAAAGAAAGGACAGCATTTTGTGGTTCAATGCAGCGGTGATTGTGATGCCGTGACGGATAAAAAGCTATTCCGGAATATTCTTATCAACCTGATCAGTAATGCCATCAAGTTTTCCGAAGAGGACAAAGAGATATTCATTCAAGGTAACACAACGGGCGATAAGATTGTGATGAACATAGCGGACAAGGGTATCGGTATTGCGATGGATGACCAGGAACATTTATTTTCCAGTTTTTTCCGGGCCGCTAATGCTACGAATATACAGGGCACGGGACTGGGGCTGCATATAGTAAGGAGGTATATTGATTTGTTGGGAGGTGAGATCAGCTTGCAAAGTGAATTAAATAAAGGCACAACAATTATTTTTAGTATTCCTGTAAACATATAATAATATGAAATCTGTTTTGGTCATTGACGATAACGCTGATATCAGGGATAATACCGCCGAGATACTGGAACTGGCGGGTTATAAAACCTATACGGCAGAAAATGGAAAAAAAGGCGTGGAAGTAGCGCAAAGAGAAAAACCGGATGTGATTGTTTGTGATATCATGATGCCGGAACTGGATGGCTATGGTGTATTGCACCTGCTGCGCAAAAATCCCGCAACAGAGCATATACCTTTTGTTTTCCTGACGGCAAAAACGGAAAGAAGCGATTTCAGGAAAGGAATGGAAATGGGCGCCGATGATTATATCACTAAACCGTTCGAGGATATAGAACTGTTGAATGCAATTGAGGTCCGGTTGAAGAAGGCGGCTATCCTTGATAGTAAATATGCATCATCCCAGCAGGGTATCAACCAGTTTATTAAGGATGTGAAAAATGCTGGACTCATCAGCCAGCTGGCTGATCAGTACGATGTGGAGAGTTATACCAAAAAACAAGTGCTGTACCAGGAAAGTAAACGACCCCGTTACCTTTATTACCTGGTAAAGGGTAAGGTGAAAGGGTTTAAGACTCATGAGGATGGAAAAGAATACATCACCGATCTCTTCAGCGATGGTGATTTTATCGGCTACCCGGCTTTGATAGAAGAAAAAAATTATGATGATTCAGCAATTGTGCTGGAAGATGCAGAGATCATGCAGGTGCCCAAAGAAGATTTTTTACAAATGATCTATGGTAATATGGATGTTGCCGTTAAGTTCATCCGGATCATCACACAAAATGTAAAAGAGAAAGAGGAGCGGTTGCTGAACCTGGCTTATAGCTCACTCCGCAAAAGGGTGGCAAAGGCCCTGCTGGATATTCACTCGAAATTTAATACTGAGCATACCAATAAAGCGCTGGAGATATCAAGGGATGATTTTGCTCATTATGTAGGTACCGCTACGGAATCCCTGATACGAACACTCAGCGACTTTAAGTCGGAGAAACTAATTGAAATAAAAGAAGGAAAGATCACTATTGTCAGTCTTGATAAATTAAAGAACCTGCTGTATTAGTGATCAGCATCCCGGGTCAGATCGAAATCTTCGGCCCTGTCAGTCATCGGCTTTCCAATTGAGATCTCGCGGCCATGATTATTTTGTTGCAGAAGTGTCCAGTTATCTGTCATGGTGGTTTCCAGCCAGAGATTCCCCGATTTACGGAACACTTGAACCGCCAGGCTGAACTGGTCTTTAAAAATATTTTCCAGCTCACTCACTTTCATTTCTTCTTCAATGCTGATATCTCCATTGGATATGGCCAACTGGCTGTCACCTACTTTTTGACTTTTTGGTAATAGTTGTTTGGCAGAAAAATCACCCCTGCTAAGCGACCTCTTATTAAAAAATTCAATCTTCAAAAAAGGGAACATTTTATTGAACTCTTGTTGAATATCACTGATCAGGCGGTTGGGGGCAATATGTAAAAGCATAGTCACAGGGTTAATAAACATAAATAGTGCATTTAGGAGGGAGTTCACTCATCTCATTACGGGGTATATAGATCACTAATTCCCCATTTTTGTAAGTAGCATGCGCCAGCAAAGGATCTGCGTCATCCGGAAGGCTAAAGGCCCGTGTCCAATCAGTATAATCATACTCATAGCGATAAGTTATGTTTTTCAATGGTATTGTTTCTTTTTTAGCCGCAATCGTAATTACGGATTTGGCTATTTCAATACTAAAATCTTCCCGGCGTAAGCCCGGAACGGCTAGAATGATCAGGTACATAGTAGCAGTTTCAGTTATATTAACTGCAGGGAAAAGCAGGGCGGGACTGATAATGCTTTTCCCATCCTCGGCCTGCTTAAAATGCAGGGTCTTTATTTTCCCGGCGGGGATGTCTTTATGACTTGCTGTTCCTGGATACATTGTTGTATGTTTTATTGAACAAAAATGCGATCGTTTTGTACTAATATCAATGATATACTACAGTATTGATGATGATTTATATCAGTTATGAAAAGTTGAGAAAAATCATTTTTTGAGCTGCTGACCGTCATATAACGCCGGCGACTGGCAGATTACTTTTATAATATGAGCGAAATAAAACCAATAAAAAGAAGCGTTCAATTACAACCTTTAAGCAGGGAGCATCACGAAGGTTTATTATTTGTGTGGAAGATCCGGCAGGGGTTGAGTAATAATACCCCGTTGGAAAAACTAAGGAACTATACCGGTTGGTATTGGCGCCATCATATAAAACCTCATTTTTTCCAGGAGGAGAAAGTGCTTATGCCTTTTATGCCGGCAGAACACCCCCTGCCGAAACAAATGATAAAAGAACATGAGTATATACGGGAACTGATCCTGGGAATTGACCAGGAAGCAGACCGGGAGGACTTCATCCGGCTTACTAATCTATTGGAAGCCCATATCCGTTTTGAAGAACGGGAATTATTCCAGTATCTGGAACAGCAACTTTCGCCTGATCAACTATTGGTTATTTTTGAAAAACTGGAAAAGCACCCTGTTTCCTTTGATGAAGAATGGAAGGATCATTTTTGGACCAGGGAAAAGTGAATTGATCAACCCTCATAAAAATCATCCAGGTCTCTTCTCTCTTTTTTAGTGGGTCGGCCGATCTTGCTTTGCCGTTTGCCCGTATGGAAACTCGCGGCCTGGTATTGTAACCGTTCCAGCTCTTCGGCCGGTGTAATATCCAAATAGTTTTTAACGGCTTCTGTGGCAGCCACTCTTTTTTCTAAAAGCCCGGTTACTTGTATCCGCCACCTTTTTGCTTCCGTCTTTACTTCGTATTCATCCCCAATACTGACATTCCGGGCTGACTTGGCCTGTAAGCCAGCAAACTTTACTTTACCCGATTCGCAGGCCGCAGCTGCCAGGCTTCTTGTTTTGAACAAGCGGATGGCCCAGAGGTATTTATCGAGCCGTATTTTTTCTTTTTCAGCCATTGATGGAATAAATCAGGGATGCAAGTATATTTTTATACTTTAAGCATCCAAATTTAGAAAATAAGCAAACAGTAATAGTCAAAATCTGGAGCCATCCAATTGTGCCCGAAAGCAGGAGGAGGTTCCCTGTGCCGTCTGCCTGTTGAGGCAAGATCATCAACATAAAGGAAAAAGCTGTTATAGCGTTAAAATAAAAACCTTTCCCGAAGTAGCTTTATATTGTTAAGATAATTTCAGTATAATATCCATTATACCCGGAATTTTGCAGTATGGATAAAAAGGCTCAGCTAAGAAGACACAAATGGTTTGCCACATTGCTGTTTTTTATCATGGCAGTGATCTATATTCTGTGTGAAGTTTTTTTTAAACACGATAATTGGGCCGGTTATGTAAAAGCTTTTTCAGAAGCTGCTATGGTTGGAGCCCTGGCCGATTGGTTTGCCGTCGTTGCTTTATTCCGGCATCCCCTTGGAATCCCCATCCCGCACACTAACCTGATCGAATCCAGCAAAAAGAAGATCGGGAATAACCTGGGAACTTTTGTAACAGATAATTTTCTTACGCCTTCTGCCATCCGGCCTAGATTAGCCAACCTCCATATCGCTGAGCGGTTAGGACAATGGTTGTTGGTAGACCGTAACAGAAACAAAGCCTCCAGTGAATTACTTCGCATTGCGAAAGAAGCCCTTGACAGACTCGATGATGCTGATATCACCCGCATTATTCATACGCAAGTAACGGGGCTGATCGAAAAAATACCTGGGCACAAACTGGCCGGTGAAGGGCTAGAAAAAATTGTACAGGAAAATATGCACCAGGACTGGATAACTACCATAACTGCTTACCTGGGTGATTTTTTATCGGAAAACAAGGAATTGGTAAAACAACAGGTAAAGCAGGAAAGCCATTTTTTAATTCCGGGCTTTGTAGATAAAGCGATTGCGGAAAAGATAACCAATGGAGGTATCCGTTATTTGAAACAGATCGAATCGGATCCGGAACATCCGGTGCGAAAGAAAATAACAATAAAACTGGCGGAGATTGCTGCAGACATTCAAGCGGGCGGTGCCTGGGCCATCCGCCTGGAAAACGTGAAGAACGAATTACTATCTCCCCGACACCTCGAAGAATACAGTGGTATTGCCTGGCAATATATCAGGAAAAAGATCACAGATGACCTGAACGATCCTTTATCAGGTATAGCAGGTTATACCAAAAATGTATTAAGGGATATGGGTGTTTCACTAACGACGGACACTGTCCGCCAGCAAAGAATTGATCAATTCATACAGATACAAGCTTTCAAATTAATTATGACCTACAAAAAAACAGTAGGGGAGATGATCAGTCAAACGGTTGCCAACTGGCCGGCAAAACAATTGAGTGAAAAGCTGGAACTGGAAGTGGGGCCCGACCTGCAGTTTATCCGTATCAATGGTACATTGGTCGGTGGAATGGTGGGTTTGCTGATCTATGTGGTTACAAAATTGTTTTCCTGATATTTTAATCCCGGGTAGTAAAAAAAGAAGCTGTCTTAAGTCGTCATTGCGAATGAAATGAAGCAATCTAAAATAATTTATCAATTTAATGTTCGACAAATTACTTCGGTCGTTCCTCCCTCGTAATGACGTTTAACGACTTATGACAGCCTCGCTGCTATCTTAAAGAAAATATTAATTCGTTTCGGAAAAATATTTATGGAAATAGGGGATCGTTTCAATCCCTTTGTAATAATTCTCAATATTGTATTTTTCATTCGGGCTGTGCAGGTTATCGTTATCCAAGCCAAAGCCCATAAAGATGATCTTGATGCCCAGTTCCTTTTCCAAAATAGAGCAGATGGGAATGCTGCCGCCACCGCGTACAGGGATCGGAGCTTTTCCAAACGTGGTCTCCACTGCTTTGGAAGCGGCCTTATAGCCTTTACTGTCGATCGGTGTCATATAAGGTTCGCCACCATGATGTAATTCTGCTTTTACTTCCACTGATTTTGGAGCGATCGATTTGAAATACTTCAACAGGATTTCCGTGATTTTATCAGAAGATTGATTGGGTACCAGTCTCGCTGAGATCTTTGCATAAGCTTTGGATGGTAAAACTGTCTTGGCGCCTTCACCGGTATAACCACCCCAGATACCATTGACTTCAATCGTAGGACGAATACCTGTGCGCTCATAGGTACTGTAATCTTTTTCACCCCACAGTTCTTTTACCCCCAATTCATCCATATACTCTTTTGCATCATATGGTGCCTTATTGATCAAAGCTCTTTCTTCCGGCCCGGCAACCACCACATCTTCATAAAATCCTGGAATAGTGATATGATTATTTTCATCATGACAGCTGGCTATCATTTGTGCAAGAATGGTAATGGGATTGGCTACAGCACCGCCGTATGTACCGCTGTGCAGGTCACGGTTAGGGCCGGTCACTTCTACCTGTATATAGCTCAATCCACGTACACCTGTATCCAGTGAAGGGTTTTCCATACTCAGCATCGAGCTATCACTGATCAATATTACATCTGCTTTTAATAAGTCTTTATTCGCCGCCACAAATTTTCCGAGGTTTGGAGAACCTACTTCTTCTTCCCCTTCGATCAGCAATTTGATATTGGTGCTCATCGTATTGGTCTTTACCATGGTTTCCAGCGCTTTTACATGCATATAAAACTGTCCCTTATCATCGGCAGAACCCCTGGCAAATATCTTTCCATCTACGATAGTTGGTTCAAAAGGAGGGTTGGTCCAAAGCTCCAACGGTTCGGCTGGTTGAACATCATAGTGCCCATAGACCAGCACAGTGGGTTTGGATGGATCGATAATCTTTTCGCCGTACACTACAGGATGACCATCCGTAGGCATTACTTCGGCTTTGTCGCAGCCTGCTTCCAGTAAACTTTTCTTTACGGCTTCAGCACATTTTTGCATATCGGCCTTGTGTTCACTTTTGGCACTGACAGAAGGAATGCGGAGCAGGTCCAGCATCTCATTCAAAAAGCGATCTTTATTCTTTTCCTGGTAATCTTTCCAAAGTTGGGACATAATTAGATATAATTTTAGGAAAGACGAAGATAAGATGCAAATGTGCTTCACCACGATGAGTTTGCTAGTATTTGTTCAACAACCGGAAACAGGTGGCCCCAATACGGGCGTTACCCTGATCTACCGGCAATCGTGATGTGCAGCTATGTGATTAATTTTATTATATTTAGTTTATGTGCCGGACCGCTATACTATTGATTCTAATAGTTATTTCCCCCAGGGTGCTTTTCAGCCAGCAGCCAATTATCAATTCTTATTCCCTGCAGGATGGGATGGTGTCCAACAATGTGCGGCGTATTTTCCAGGATTCCAGGGGATTTATCTGGATTGGTACCTGGGAGGGTATTAGTCAATATAACGGCCATAAATTCATCAATTATTCCATGTTAAACGGGTTATCACACAGTCTTGTCAATGATTTTTTTGAAGTTGACGGTAAAGTATTCGTCACTCTCCACGATGGTTCTATCGACTGTATTGATAACGGTCGCGTCACTAAATTTTCACAGGTCTCGGATGAACCTTGCGAATTGATAAGGCTTTCGGCTAAAAACTATATCATACCAACTTCTAAAGGCATTTTCAAGTATGATGATGGGAAAATTGTAAAACCCAACCAGGAGAAACCGGATTTGATGTTTAACTATTTGCTGCAGGTCAACGATTCGTTATTCATGGGCATTATTCCGGGTCATGCACATCAATTGGTCGTTTTCAGGAAAGATTACAAGGTAGTTGCTACCTTTCCCATTGCCAAGGAGGTGGTAAGATCTTTATACAAGGATTCAAAAAACAGGATATGGTATTGTACAGAAAGTGGATTACGACTGATCAATTTTGATCAGGAGAAACTAAGCTGTGAAATTGTTTTACCCTCGGTACCGCTGGTACCCGAATGGTCCGGTACTACCTGTGTTTACTTTATCAGGGAAGATGACCGGGGATGGTTTTGGATGAGTTCGGCTAAAGGGCTTGCGCATATTTCCCCCACCGGGAATTATAATTTATACACGGAAAAAGATGGCTTGCCTTCTACAATCGTGCCCTCGATCTTTATTGACAAGGAGGAAAATATCTGGCTCGGGACTACGAACGGGCTCGCAAAAATCGTAACAAAAACAGGCATCGCTACAATCTCTCCCGATGGCACGGGACTACTGAATGATGCACAAATGATCACGCCGGTGGGGAAGGACAGGGTCATAATTACCGGCTTGACCGGTCCCAAATTGTACGAGCCGCAAATAAAAAAAATGGATGAAATTGGTTACCGGGGAGAACGGCCAACTTTTCTTATTCCAGGAAGTAACCCGTTGATATTTGGTTCCAAAACCAGTATTGGCTATTACGATTCCGTAAACAATAAGATCATTTCATTGCCCACGGCTCCGTTTTTGATTGCGGACATGGGTTTCTGCGTGGATAGTAAAGGGAATGTTTTTTTTGCCATCGTAGGCGGGGTCGGTGTTGTTTCCGGAAAAAGGGTAATGATTAATACCTCCCTTCCACTCAGGGTTACCAGTCTGACAGTTGATAGGAATGGGTCATTATGGGCCGGAACCTGGTTTGGAGGATTATATCGTATCAATTATTCATTTGTCGGAGACAGTCTGCAGTTTGAAACAAAAGATCTTTCCCATCTCGTCCCTGATAAATGTATACGTAGTCTTTTTACAGATAAGGAAGGAAATGTCTGGGTTGGCACCCGGTATCGTGGAGCCTTTCGCCTGACCCCCGGGGCGAATGATGTTTATTCAGTCATTTCTTTTGACCAGCAGCAGGGGTTGTCTTCCAATTTCATTAAATCTTTTGCGGAAACACCAAACGGCGATATCTGGGTGGGAACATTTTATGGGCTTAACAAGCTGGTTAAAAAAAAGAACCAGTTCAAAGTCTTTAATTTCAGCAGGGTTGCCAATTTTTTCCATGAAATTTTCCAGATAGTAAATGCAGGGAATAATGAATGGTGGTGTGTGACGAGTCATAAAATTGTGAAATTCAGGGATGAAAATCTTGAGAATGTCCCACTGTCGAAAGCAGCAATTACATTAATAAAGCTGGGGAATCAACAGGACAGGATAAATATTTATAATACGGACACGGTCATCTCATTGAAACATTTTCAAAACTATGCCAGCTTTGAGTTTAGTTCGCCGGGTTTTATCAACGAAAAACAAAACCAATATAGTTATCGTCTTTTGGGAACCATTGATACAACCTGGAGTTTTCCCGGTAATGGACATGATGTGTCTTACGCGAGCCTGCAGCCCGGGGAATACACGTTTGAAGTGAGAACGATTGGATGGGATGGGGAAGCGGGGGAAGCTGCCAGTTTCAATTTTAGCATCCGGCCACCGTTTTGGAAAACGGGGTGGTTTATCTTTGCTGTTATTGCGGTTGTTGCTGGATTATTATACCTGGTTTACCGCTCCAGGATCCGGCAATTGCAAAGAATACAGCAGGTTCGTAACAGGATCGCCAACGATCTGCATGATGATATCGGGTCTACGCTGACTAACATCAGTATTCTTACCGAGCTCAGCCAGAAAAGTAGAAGTGAACCAGCCAGCTCCGATACCTACCTGGAAAGGATACGCGAAGAAATTGATTTGTCAAGCCAGGCGCTGGATGATATCATCTGGAGTGTCAACTCCAAAAATGATACGTTGCAACAAACAGCGGCGAGAATGAGAAGATATGCTGCGGAATTATTCGATGCACGGAGTATTACGTATGAACTCACGATGGATCTGCAGGTTGCCGGGAAAAAAATCATGATGGAACAGCGTCGTGATCTTTATCTTATTTACAAGGAGGCACTTAACAATATCCTCAAGCATGCAGAAGCTAGTGCAGTGTCCATTTCGTTGCAGGTGGAGAATGACAGTATGCTGCTTTCTATCTGTGATAACGGCATTGGATTTAATACGGCACAACAAACACATCGGAACGGGATCTCCAATATGATGGAAAGAGCAAAGCGATGGAAAGGTTCTTTGCAGGTAAAATCAGCCAATAGCGAAGGAACAGTGATTTTGGTTAAGTTGCCTTTTTCCCGGATCACTCAAAAAGGGGATTAGTAGCGTTGCAATAAACAGTAGCTTAGACGATGGCAATTTCTATTATTATTTTTGAAGACAATGAAAAACTGCGGGGATCCCTGACGATCCTACTGAACGGACTGGATGGGTACGAAGTTGTTGGAGATTACGCTAATTGCCTCGATGCCAGCAACATCGCCCGTGTTTATAGGCCCAACGTAGTTCTTATGGATATAGATATGCCGGGGGGAAGTGGTGTACAGGGTGTGCTTAGGATAAAAGAGGCGCATCCTACAACCAGTGTTATCATGTACACCGTTTTCGAGGATGATGAAAAACTCTTCCAGTGTTTGTGTAACGGCGCCAATGGCTACTTGCTGAAAAAAACAGCTCCTTCCCGGCTGATAGAGGCCATACAGGAAGTGATGGAAGGTGGAGCCCCTATGTCTCCGAGTATTGCCCGTAGGGTACTCGACAGCTTTCAAATCGGAAAGTCAACGAACAGGTATGAACTTTCCGAAAGAGAAATGCAGGTACTTCAACTCCTGACCAATGGACACAGTGCAAAGATAATTGCTGACAAACTTGGCATTTCCTTTCATACGGCCCGTTCCCACCTTAAAAACATCTATATCAAACTTCACGTCAATTGTGGAAAGGGAGCCATTGCAAAGGCTTTAAGCGAGCATATCATTTCTTATTGAAAAATTTCGCCACACATCACTCATAAAGGGTATTGACTCCCGGATCATATTTGCTGAGTTTAGCAAACGAATCTGCCTGTAACAACAAGTTTGTTGATTCACAGAGAGGAGTTGTATAATTAATAACTTTTGATATGAAGATGGTTAACCACTTACGGCATTTATCGCTGGGAATAATTGTGTTGATAAATATCCAGTGCAGCAAAGACCCAGGGACTGATGGCCCGGGGACCGGTACACTGGTTGGTGGCAACATCAACAAACCTCCTGTGGCTATAGCTGGCCTGGATCATATAATTACCCTTCCGGATAACTTTGTTTTGCTGGATGGGTCCGGCTCTTCTGATCCGAATAACAATATCAGTAGCTATTCCTGGTCAAAAATATCAGGCCCTGTATCATATGGTATCAGCAATCCGACTTCTGCCCAAACCCAGGTAACAATCCTTATGGAGGGAACTTATAAATTTGAATTAAAAGTTACTGATGTAGCTGGTTTACTGGCAAAGGATACTGTAGAGGTAACTGTAAAACCACGGATAATAGTTAATCAGCCGCCCGTGGCGAATGCCGGGCCTGATCAATTGATTAGACTACCTCTGAATGCTTCGCTGCTCAATGGGAGCGCTTCCTTTGATCCGGATGGAACGCCTCTCAGTTACATTTGGACAAAAATCTCAGGACCTTCATCCTATAGTTTAGCAAATCTGAACAGCGCTCAAACAATGGTCACCGGCCTTACTGATGGGGTTTACTGGTTTTCGCTAAAAGTTACAGATGCCAATGGGTCGTATTCAGTAGATATGGTCACTGTCATTGTTGATACAAATGATCCCGGCATTTTTAATTTTTATAATGTGCCGTGGACATACCAGGATTGCTCATTGTCTGTCAATAATATTTATTACACTATCCCATCTGGCCGGCCTTTTAAAGTTTATATAGCAGATACCGATTGGTGGGGCGGGTGGTCATTGATACAAACCTTTAGTGGCTCAAATGGCTTCTATTATCAGGTAATAAACGACAACCTTAAAATAAGTACGGTCGGATTCGACTGTGCTTTTGCCTCCTACACTTATGCAGTGAGGATAGTAATGGATTAAATGATTTACGTACCCTTTAAGATTATTCTCCCATAGGATGGAAGTTTAGGGACAATCCTTCTAACCTTTCATCTCACACTTGATGCGCTTGCGGCAAGAAAGCATGTTGAAGCTCTAAGCAATTAGATTCCTACCTATTGAGAAATTTAGCTGCCAATCACTCAAAAAAGGGATAGCGTTTCATTGAAAGTTCGGGGAACTTGGTATCCTGTTACAAGACCTGCTAAAATGACTAAACCAATTGCGGGTAAATATCGGTCTGACTACTCATAAGAATAAATTTAAATCACCATTCAACAACAACATGAAACTGGTAAAAACATTTTTGCTGACAACACTATTTTATTTGCTTATTAGTGTTTCCAACATGGCCTGTAAAAAGGAGATACAACCGGAAGCGCCTGCTTTAGAAGATGCTACGGCGGCCAGGATGAACGATAATTCCGGCTTCGCTGAAAACGATATGGTGCTATACTGGAATCAAAAGGCAAGTATTGTTCTTTCAACATTACCCAACACTCCTCCTGCACAAGCTCGCTATTTTGCCATGATACAAATTGCAGTACATGATGCGTTGAATTCCATAAAGCCTAAATTTCAGCGTTTTGCTTTGCAGAATCAACGGCAGAAATCAGCTTCACCAGATGCTGCTGTTGCCAGTGCGGCATACTGGGCGATTAAAAAAATGAATCTGCAGGGTACAAATCCAATAGACCAATGGTATAACGAAAGTTTAAATACAATATCCGATGGGGAAAGTAAAGAAACAGGGAAAACACTGGGCGAAGAATCGGCAGATGCGATTATTGCAAACCGTTTAACAGATAATTTCTTGCAGGCAAATATCCAGATACCCCTGCCAGATGGTATTGCTCCCGGTGCATATCGATCCACACTTCCCTTTAGTTTACCAACCATGCCAAAGATAAAAGCGCTACACCAATGGGGTACTTTAATGAAACCTTTTGTTACGCAAAGTAATAATCAGTTTAGGCCAGCTGCACCAGACCCTATTAATTCTGCTGCGTATGAAACAGAATATAACGAAATAAAAACAAAAGGAGCTAGAGTAGAGGGAACCCGAAGCGCGGAAGAAACAGAGATTGGTGTGTTTTGGGTAGAGCGGTCTTCTATTGGATGGAATCGTTTTGCAAGAAACATAATTAGTGCTAAACGAATAGATGCCTGGAAAACTGCACGGTTATTTGCATTGATACATACGGCGATGGTAGATGGAGTATCTGGTTGTTTTGAAGCAAAATATTATTATTCCTATTGGAGACCAGAAACTGCTATCCGGCTTGGTAATGTGGATGGGAACAATAATACTACAGGTGATGCTAACTGGCTACCTATGTACATAGAAAGTCCAAACATTAATAATCCTGCATTGAATGTAAATACGCCCCCTATCCCCGATTATCCATCAGCACATGCAAATTTTGGCGGCGCAGCTGCAGAGATTTTAGCACTTTTCTTCGGCACTGATTTTATTTCCGTATCTCAAACCAGTTCTATACTTCCCGGGATAACACGTCATTACACCTCCATAGCAAAAGCTGCCAGAGATAATGCGCTATCCCGGATTTTTGTAGGATATCATTTTAGAAAAGGCTGCATATTTGGTGAACAGCAAGGGAAACAAATCGCCAATTACGTTTTCAATAATAGCTTCGGAGAGATTGAATAAAACTGAATCTTCGTTTATTTATTCATATTTGATATAGTAACGGAGTCAAAATTATAAGGGATTGGATATTAAACAATACTAGACATATAGTGGGTTTGGGTTAGTTAACTCAAAGCATTTAACCGCTTATCCGTCGCATTTTTTATTGATACTGTCGCATTTTTAATATCCGGCCTTTTTATCATATTATTTTTACAAATTACAATTACAACTCAATCTTTATACAATGAAAAGAGTTTATTTTCTCCTATATTTTGCCGGAATGATGCTTTTGGTTGTCAATACAGCCTGCAACAAACAAGCGCCGGCCATTGGTTCTGGTAGTATTCCTATTAATCCACCACCGCCACCTAACCGGCCACCTATAGCTATTGCAGGCTTGGATTTTACAGGTATATTATATAGCAACTCCATAACATTATGGGGCAATGCTTATAACACCGATATAGGTGATACGGTACTTACAACCTGGTCAAAAATAGCCGGGCCGCCATGTACCATTGTTTCTCCTCAACAACTCATAACAAAAGTTACTAACCTTCTTGTAGGTGAATATCAGTTTGAACTTTTAGCCAGCGATAAATATGGAGCAACCGATAGAGATACAGTAGTTCTAAAAATTACTAGTTTCGAGCAAATAACAAGCCCTATTAATTTTTCTAACTTAATCTGGAGTTGTGGAATAGATATATGCGTCATATCTATTTTTAATATCTATTCGAATATACCATCAAATACCTCCATACGGATTTACATTAAGTTAGTGAACTCAACTGACTGGCATGAAGCTTTCCCGGTGAGTCTGTATCCAATTAACAACGCTTTTTACTATTATGAAATTATTAGTGATAACATCATTAATTTATATACTGATTTTCAAATAGATAATATTGATGTAAAAATTTTGTTTTAATGAGAAACTAATATTACCAGTTTTGTTTGGATTTTATTATTTAAAGTATAAATCTTGATCATGAGAAAAATACGATTTTTTCATATACTGATACTAGTTGTAATAGTGTTTGTAAATGCTAACTGCAAAAAAGAGACACCAGGCATAGGTTCTTTTAGTATTCCTATCAATCCGCCACCACCACCACCGCCCCCTAACCGGCCACCTGTAGCTAAAGCAGGCTTGGATTTTACAGGTATATTATATAGTAACTCCATAACATTAAGAGGCAAAGCTTATAACACCGATATAGGTGATACGGTACTTACAACCTGGTCAAAAATAGCGGGGCCGCCGTGTACCATTGTTTCTCCTCAACAACTCATAACAAAAGTTACTAACCTTCTTGTAGGTGAATATCAATTTGAACTTTTAGCCAGCGATAAATATGGAGCAACCGATAGAGATACAGTGGCTATAAAAATTATTAGTATCGAGCCTATAACAAGCCCCGTTGATATTTTTAACTTAAGCTGGATTTATCCAATGGGTTGTAGTATATATATATATGATATTTACTCGAATATACTATCAAATACACCCTTACGTGTTTTCATTAAATTCGTCAACCAGGCAGTCTGGCAAGAAGCTCTCCCAATGAGTCAGTATTCGACTAACACCTTGACATATTATTATGACATTGATGGCAATGACAAGATTGTTTTATATACAGATTTAGAGGTGAATACTAATGTTGATGTAAAAATATTGTTTTAATGAAAGGCTAATATTATCATTTGACCTTTTTTATTTTTGATTTTATTGCATACAAATAAATATAAATCATGAAAACTGTATCGTTTTTTCGAATCTTAATACTTGTTGTAATGCTGTTTGTACTTGCTAATTGCAAAAAAGAGACACCGGCTACTGGTTCTGGTAGTGTTCTAATCAATCCGCCACCGCCACCTACTAATACTCCTCCAAAAGCTCATTCAGGGTCAGATCAACTGGTTTTTCTTCCTGCTAACTCCTGCCTTTTATTAGGTTCGGCTTCTGATAATGAAAATAATATTAAAACTATTTTATGGGAGAAAATTTCAGGACCTAATTCATTCTTATTTGAATATAATAGTTTATTACCAGTACAAATAAAAAACCTGGTGCAAGGGGTTTATCAATTTAAATTGACAGTAACTGACTTATATGGCTTAAATGATCAGGACACAACGATGGTTATTGTCAGTCAAATTTCTAATCCCCCAACTGAAATAATAATTAATAATCTTACTTGGGGATCAGAGGGATTTAACGGTCCCTTATTGTGGGGGTCTACAATTATGATTCCAAACATTTATCAATATTTGCCAGCTGGTAGGATTTTCAGAATTTTTTTTAGAAAAGCGAATTCTACTTTTTGGGAAGAATTATTTATTGGCGATAATGCATTGTATTTGGTATATCTAATAAATGGCACTTTGGGAATTTGGTCTGGTGCTGATGAAACGGAATCGGTTTCTATTAAACTTATTTATTGAAATCAGAATGAATACATCTTATGTCATGAAACCAATACGATTTTTTCGAATCATCGTACTTGTTGTAATAGTATTTGTAAACGCCTATTGCAAAAAAGATTCTATTACTCCAAGTGCAATAAATACCCCTCCAAAAGCAAACGCCGGATCAGACATACAGGTTATCTTTCCAGCTAATACCTGCGTTTTAGTTGGTTCGGCACTTGATGATGATAATAATATTGATGTGATTCTATGGAAGAAAGTTTCCGGTCCCGCATCATTTAATATCGATAATCCGGGGTTGGTTTCAACATCTCTAAGAGACCTGGTGCTGGGAGTATATCAATTTGAATTGACGGTGACGGATGATGGCGGCTTATCGGCCAGGGATACGGTAGTAGTAAATGTAAATTCTTTAATAAATATGAATCATCCTCCTGTTGCAAATGCCGGGGCAGATCAATTGATTCACTTACCCCTGAATTCAATCAGTCTAGATGGAAGAGGCTCGGCCGACCTGGATAATAATATAAGTTCCTACCGTTGGACAAAAATAGCAGGCCCTTTGTCATATACTATTGCAGACGCCAACGCTGTACAAACAGTAGTTACCGGACTCGCAGTTGGGACCTATAAGTTTGAACTGCAGGTTGTCGATGCTGGCAGCTTATCTGCAAAGGATACCGTGGACGTGATAGTAAACTCGGTATTAACAGGCAATCAACCGCCCGTTGCCAATGCTGGCCCGGATAAGGCCATTAACCTACCTGTTAATACTGTAACTCTTGATGGAAGTGGTTCAAGTGATCCTGAAAATAACATCATTTCCTTTCAGTGGACAAAAATAGAAGGACCTTCGTCCTTTGCAATTGTAAATTCTACTGCTGTACAAACTACAGTTAATAACCTCGTAGTGGGAACTTATAAGTTTGAGCTGAAGGTAACTGATAACGGAGGACTGTCTGATAAAGATACCATGCAGGTGATAGTGAACCCTGTCGTTATAGTTAATCAACCTCCCGTTGCCAATGCCGGCCCGGATAAAGCCATCATTTTACCTGTGAACAACGTAATACTTGATGGAACTGGTTCAAGTGATCCGGAGAATAGCATAAGTTCCTTTCAGTGGACAAAAATAACAGGCCCTTCGGCATTTACAATAGTAACTCCTACTGCTGCACAAACAGCAGTGACCAACCTGGTGGGAGGATTTTATGAGTTTGAACTTAAAGTTACAGATGCGGGCGGGTTGTGGTCAAAAGATACTGTAAAGGTTACTGTATATGGTAATTCACAGGAGGTAATCTTTTATAATCAGACATGGTATTTTCCATGGTACAGTACGATAGAAATAAATAATATCAATAGTTTTATTCCTAGCGGCAATCCATATAGAATTTATATTCAACGGGACACTAATCCTGCCTGGATAGAAGTCAATCCTCTTGATTATGTACCACCTGGTCCTTACGAGTATTTTATCGAGACCCGGCCGGGTGGCGGCGGTATGTACACTTTTGGCAGTCTTTATATCTTTTATTATGGTCCAGATGTCAGCGATACCCCGAACGTAAAAATAGTATTCTAAAAATGGAGATGATATTAAAAACTCTGCTTTATTGAACAGAACTACTTGTCCACAACATTCTAAAATTATTTTATGAAGAATATTTTAATACTTGCGGGAATTACGATTTTTTTTCTGACTGGCTGTACAAAAAGAGAAGAGCCGGTTTTGCCAGTTAGGGTTGTTGTCGGTCCACCACCACCGCCACCACCTCCACCACCTCCACCACCACCAGGTCCTTTATTTCCACCGATAGCTCTGGCAGGACCTGATTTGCGAATACGGGATATTGGCTTCATGTGGTTAGTGGGGACCTACACACATTATACAAACCCTCCTTCCACGGCTACGTGGAGAAAAATAACGGGACCTGATTGCCTGATCAATACTCCCGATGCTTATATTACCCAGGTGTCGTCATTTACACCGGGTGTTTACACATTTGAGCTGACTGCCAGGAGCTTGGATGGGTTAACTGGAAAAGATACGGTAATAATTGAAGTAGAGAATCTGCCATCACGAATATTGGCTTTTAATACTGTGCAAGGCCTGTCTGGTCCAAATGGAGATTTTATAACGATTCCACTGAACGCCGAAGTATTTAATGAAATTGATTATGTAATGGTTAAAGAGGTTGAAAGGGGAGGGGTAGTGCATAATTGGGAGCCAGTTGTGTTCAATTTTCCACCGGCAAATTTCCCGAATACTGGTACTGGTTATTGGTACACGAAGGATTTGATAAACGAGATCAGCATTGTGGGACAAATTAGATTTTCAGGACAGTATGATGTTCGGATTTATTATTGATAGGGCAATAAGTTATTGGGCGTTTTTCATATCGGCCTTTTGTTCACTTTTTGCACTGACAGAAGGAATGCGGAGCAGGTCCAGCATCTCATTCAAAAAACGATCTTTATTCTTTTCCTGGTAATCTTTCCAAAGTTGGGACATATCAATAGATTTTTCGGATGGCGAAGATAGGGGGAGTTTGGGGTTTATGGATTGTCGTTTAAGGTTGTTTTAGGGTTTGGGTTCTTATTTTTTTGACAAACTATCCTGCTTTACCAGCTTCACGGCTACCAATATTTCATTTAAAGACACAGTTCGGGGTTAGACGGGTGCAACCATTTACCCAATTCTTAATATCTTGCCTGAAAGCTCATCATTTTTAATCTTAAACAATGCGAAAACTACTTTTCCTGGCTATCATTATCGCGTCTATAAAGGCTACTGCCCAACCGAAATTTGATAGCGTCACCATCAGCCGGTTCCTGATTAATGACAATTTATTGGGTGTAAACTGGAAGGATACGCTGAAAGCAGGATATTATCCCAACTATCTCGGCCCTCAAACAACGATTGAAGTTAGAGCGGTCAAACCGACCAGGGGATATACGCCATTGGTATCATTGATCCGGAGCATTGAATCAAATGGTACGGGGGATGTGTCCAAATGTTTTATACCAAGGCACAGCATGAACTTTTACCTGGATGGAAAGATCAACCGTTACCTGCTGGTTTGTTTTGAATGCGACGGGTTGCGCTTTAGTGATGATCCGGCAAAGCCTTTTATCAGGCATGTTAAACACCGGGAAACACAGATAACCGAATTAAAGAAGTTCTTTAAGGAGCTACTTTAACCTTATTCTGCCTTTTTCTTTTTATTATGCTTCGTGGTGAATTCGTTACTGATATCATTCATTTGAGAAGTTACCGCCTTGCTGACCATTTTGGCGCCAAAGCGATCCTTAATATCATCCACTGCTTTATATAGATTTAATTTCTCTACGGTATTTTCAAACAGGTTCATTTGCATGGTCATTGGAATAAACTGGCTGAAACGAACACCCAATAAGCGAACCGGTCTTTTTTTCTGGTAAGATTTATTAAAGAGATCTTTTACTTTGGCAATTAAGATATCGTCAAGCGCTGTATAATCAACCGTTTCCTGCCGGGAGGTAGTTTCAAAATCTGAGTACCGGATCTTCACTGTTATACAGCCCGTTAATTTCTCATCTTCCCGTAATGAGTAAGCTGTTTTTTCAGTGAGCCTGACTAATTCCTTATGTAAAAATTCAACATCCGTATAGTCGGTGTCAAAAGTATTTTCATGGCTCATGCTTTTTTGTTCCCAGTCTGTGGTGATCTCCGTACTGCCAATACCCTGCGCTTTATGCCAGAGTGCTTCCCCCCATTTGCCGGAGATCCTTTCCAAATGTTCAATTGGTGTTTTGGCAAGATCTTCGATTGTATAAATGCCATAGGATTTCAGCTGCTGTTCCGTCTGTTTGCCCACGCCATTTATTTTTTCAATACCCAGCGGCCAGAGGAACGCTGTTTCTTTTCCATGCGGAATTTCAAGAAACCCATTTGGTTTGGCTTCGTTGGTCGCCATTTTGGCAATGAACCTCGCTGACGCAATTCCACAGGAAATAGGAAGCCCGGTCTCAGCAGTGATGTGTTGCCGCAGTTCTTTTGCATACTGACTCACACCAAAAAATTTATCCATACCACTCAGGTCAATATAAAATTCATCGATACTGGCTTTCTCAAACAACGGAACTTTTGCTGCAATAATTTCTGTTACCCACCGGGAATATTTACTGTACTGGTCACGGCTGGCATTCGTGATGATGGCCTGCGGGCAGAGCTGCATGGCTTTTTTCATCGGCATAGCAGAATGGATCCCAAATTTTCTGGCTTCGTAGTTACAGGCTGCTACCACTCCTCTTTCATAACCGCCCACCAACACTGGCTTACCTTTTAGGGAGGGATTGTTTCTGATTTCTACCGACACAAAAAAGGAGTCAAGATCAAAATGAGCAATATGTTTTTTAGCTGTGGACATTTTTTCAAAGTTAGCACAACTCGGAAAGACAGGAAGTCATGAATCTGGGGAAGCAGGAAAGAAATTCGATGATTGTATGAATTTTTTTCAGGCAGCCAGTCTTTCCAACTTTCCTCCCTCCAACCTATATTTGACCTATGAACCTCGGGTGGCTAAAAACGGGCATAGGCCCATTGCAGGATCTGCTGACTTTTTTGACCAGGGAAGGCAAGACGAATGATGTGATCAAAAACAGGTGATCCGGGAACTGCGGAACAAACTCAATATTTTCCGGAATGCTTTTCTCAATGAAGTGGCGGCCGATATCATGATCGATATGCTGGCGAATGAAATGATCAAAAAAGGAGTGGAGACCAATTTCAAATCCAAAAAATTAAAACCGGGCAGCATTGAACCCTATCATGTTTTCGACGATCGCAACAAAAAATACATCGGTTGGGACGCAGAGAAACTCGTGGATAAAATTGATGAGAAGATCGAGGAGTTGAAAAGTATTAAAAAGATGAACGGCAATAGCGTAGAGAAAGTAAAGAGCAATGTGTCACTAAAGCTGAGTAATCTTTATTACCGGATGAAGCTGCTGGCCGATTTTATCCGCGGACCTAAATAAGGTAGATATCGAGAAGCCCGTCGGGTAATTCCACCCACACTTCTTTTTTCGTATGATTTACTTTTTGCAGAGTTTCCTCATGTAAGGGAATCAGCACTTCTTTGCCATTTATTTCTAACCGGCATAAAAGCTGGTGAGGTTGTTCAATGAGTTCGAGAATGGGTCCCAGTGATTCTTTATTGTTGATAATGGTATAGCCCAATAAACTTGCCGGAGCCGTCTTTGCCGCAAACTTTTTAAAATCCGTTTCAGGAACCCATACTTCTTTTTGGGTGAGTTTGTTTGCCGCCTCTCTGGAATTAATACCTTCGAGTTTCAGGTAGATTTCTTCTTCATTCTTGATCTTTGTTGCTTCCACGAACCAGGGCAGGAAAGAAGTTTTTTTCTCTTCGATAAAAATAGCCGCTAAGCCTTTCAACGATGTTTTTTTTCCCAGCTCATGCTTGAGGAGCAATTCTCCCTGCAAACCATGCACTGCCACCAATTTTCCTATTTTAAAATATTCTGTCATTTTTTATAACGAATGGACACGAAATTACACAGCCAGCTCCGTATTACCGGGGAATCCTAACTCTTGAATGAACTTGCTCTTGTAATGATAGTTAGAGTTCTCTGAAATGCCCGGTGCAATTAAAGGACAATGAACCTGATAACTATCGGGTGAGTGGCTATACACTCGATGATAGTAGCAATGCAACCAGGCCCATCATTTTCTTTATTCAGGTTAATTAGCGAGCTTTCATGGCTACACAAAAAAATCCCGTACCGATTATATCGGAACGGGATTCATGAACTTTCAGGATGAAGACTTTTTATGCTTCGCCACCAGCTTCTCCCTCAGTCCTTCTTTCAGGTCTGCGACCTGGCATTGGACGTCTGGATCTTTTGTTGCGGTAGGCATCTTCCTGGCGTTTTTTGATTTGTGCTTCATGTTCTGCACTCCACTTGGTGAATTTTTCCATAGCGGTAGCATCATCAAACAGGCCCAGCCCCACACCACGGAGCAAGTGCTTCAGGTATAATACACCTTTAAAGCTCAGGATTCGGCGAACGGTGTCTGTTGGTGTAGCACCTTTGTTCAGCCACTCCAATGCTTTCTGGCGGTCCAGCTGAACTGTAGCCGGAACGGTCAGGGGATTGTAAGTACCTAATTTCTGGATGAATTTGCCATCGCGGGGAGCCCGGGAGTCGGCAATAACGATAAAGTAAAAGGGTCTCTTTTTGGACCCGTGTCTCTGCAGACGGATTTTAGCTGACATTAAATAGAAATTTAACGTTGTTAAACAATAATTGTTATCCCGATAGCTATCGGGGCCGGTTGAAACCGGACAGCAAATATAGGACTGAAAGGGGAGAATGCAAAAGGAAAGTCGGGAGTAATAGTCAAGTGTCGGAAGTCAATAGCCTATACTTCTGGCTCCCGGCTCCCGACTCAAGACTATCTCTTCATCCCCGGCATCATCCTACCCATCGCTCCCATTTTGTTCATATTCTTCATCATTCCCTTCATTTGCTCAAACTGCTTGATAAAGGCATTTAATTCATTGATGTCTTTTCCGGCTCCTTTGGCAATACGTTTTTTACGGCTGCCATCGATCAGGTCCGGGTCAGCCCGTTCTTCCGGAGTCATGGAATTGATCATGGCTTCAATGCCTTTGAACGAATCATCATTGATATCAATATCTTTCATCTTACTGCTTACACCGGGTATCATACCCAGCATATCTTTCATATTCCCCATTTTCTTGATGGCTTCCAGCTGGGTTTTAAAGTCAGCAAAATCAAATTTATTCTTGCGGATCTTAGCTTCCAGTTTTTTGGCTGATACTTCGTCAAATTGTTCCTGCGCTTTTTCTACAAGGCTGGTAATATCTCCCATGCCCAGGATACGTTGGGCCATCCTTTCGGGATAGAACACATCCAGGGTATCCATTTTTTCCCCGCTGCTGGTGAATTTGATGGGTTTGTTGACCGTGTATTTGATAGAAAGAGCCGCACCACCCCTGGTATCACCATCCAATTTGGTCAGCACCACCCCGGTGAAATCCAGTCGTTCATTAAAGGCTTTGGCCGTATTAACGGCATCCTGGCCCGTCATACTATCTACTACAAACAGGATCTCCTGTGGATTGACCGCATTTTTTACATTGGCTACTTCGGCCATCATCACTTCATCCACGGCCAGGCGGCCGGCGGTATCGATAATGAGTACGTTTTTGTTTTTGCTCTGTGCTTCTTTAACGGCATTACGGGCAATATCCACCACATCTTTATTCTCATGTTCTATATGCACATCCACACCGATCTGTTCACCCAGCACCCTCAATTGCTCCATCGCTGCGGGGCGATAGATATCGGCTGCTACCAGCATAGGGGAGAGGCCTTTCTTTGTTTTCAGGAAATGGGCCAGTTTACCGCTGAATGTTGTTTTACCACTACCCTGCAGCCCTGCGATCAAAATGATAGCGGGGTTTCCTTTAGCATTAAAAACGGCTTCCTGGCCGCCCATTAGTTCGGCCAGTTCATCTTTGACGATCTTGGTCATCAACTGACCCGGCGAAATGGCATTGATAACCTTTTCACCAATGGCGTGTTCCTTCACTCTGTCCGTAAAGTCCTTGGCTATTTTATAATTCACATCCGCATCCACCAGGGCCCGGCGGATCTCTTTTAAAGTAGTCGCAATATTGAGTTCCGTAATACGACCCTGGCCTTTGAGATTCTTAAAGGCGCTTTCTAATTTATCCTGTAAACTGTTGAACATATATCACGGATTATGGGATTTAAAATGGATTTATTGAATTAATCTTTATTGGTATGAATATATCTTTTGAAGAAAAGACTTGAGCTCCCGAAATTTAAAAGTAATCCTATTTCGATTTTAAAAATCCGCAGGTAATTAAGTATTTGGTTCATTTCTGATTGATCAACTTCTTTAAGGGCTTTTAATTCCAGAAGCACAACTTCTTCAACTAACAGATCAAGCCTTCTTTTATGAATAACTTTTCCTTCGTAAATAATATCTCTTGCAACTTCTTCTTCACAAGTGATACGAATTTTTCGAAGTTCAATTATTAAAGCCCTTTTATAAACTATTTCTGGAAATCCAGGGCCAAAATGGCGATGTACCTTCATGGCGCAGCCTATAATTTTTTCAGTCAACTCATGATATTTTAAATTTTGTATTGCCATAAACAAAAAAAAAGAATGTAACCAATGAAGTTACATTCTTTTTAAATTTTTGCAAAGATAGAGCGAAAGAGTAGAATTAATTTCAGAGAAATCCTTTTTAATCGTTTAATCCGCGACTAGGTGCCGAGGTAGGTTCTTAACAGTTTGCAGCGGTTGGACGCCTTCAACTTGGTAATTGCCTTGTCTTTGATCTGCCGTACCCTTTCCCGGGTCAGGCTGAATCGTTCTCCGATATCTTCCAGACTCATGGGGTGGTCTACCCCGATACCAAAGAAGAAGCAGATCACGTCTTTTTGCCGCTCTGTCAGTGTTTTAAGGCTGCGGTCAATTTCGGTTTTCAGCGATTCATTATGGACAAGCACTCCATCTGTTTTTTCTGCATTGGTGTTCTCCAACACGTCGATCAATGTGTTTTCTTCACCTTCAGAAAGGGGAGAGTCCATACTCACATGACGGCCATTTATACCCAGGTTGGCGGTTACCTCTTCAATATCCATTTCAAGTACTTCAGCCAGTTCTTCTGGTGAAGGCTCCCGTTCAAATTGCTGTTCCAGCAGGGAATAGGCTTTCTGGATCCGGTTGGTCAACCCCACTTTATTCAGGGGCAGACGGACGATCCGGGACTGTTCGGCCAGTGCCTGTAAAATACTCTGTCGGATCCACCACACGGCATAGGAGATAAATTTAAAACCCCGGGTTTCATCAAAACGCTGGGCCGCCTTGATCAGGCCAAGGTTTCCCTCGTTGATCAGGTCCGGAAGCGATAAGCCCTGGTTTTGATACTGCTTAGCTACGGATACAACAAAGCGCAGATTGGCCTTGGTCAGTCTGTCTAAAGACTTTTGGCATCCTTGTTTGATCAAGACTGCCAGTTTCACTTCTTCCTGGGGGCTAATGAGTTCGACTTTGCCGATCTCCTGCAGGTACTTTTCTAAGCTTTGGGATTCACGATTGGTGATAGATTTCGTGATTTTGAGTTGTCGCATGCTCATAGGAATGGTTTTAGTATGGTGTATTTAAAGGGTTAAGAATTATAAGATTGGTTCGCTTATGACTCTAAAAATACCCACCACGGTTTCATTGGTTGTTCAGAACGTATTGAACTTCAACGCAATTTAACCAAATTGCCGATACAGCCCAAATAAATTTTGACATCTTATTAACGATTTAAGGTGCATTTTATTTTACCCGGCTGGATTTCGTTTGCAATAAGGGGATAAATAAATAATAAATTATTTTGCGGCAATGATTTATTTTCTATTATTGCAGCTATCCTAATGATTTTTAGAGTGAAGTAAGAATGAGTAAACAATTATACACCTTAGAATTTCCGGTTCGCTGCTCGCCATCTATTCTATACGAATTCCTGACATCTCCCGCAGGGCTTGGAGAATGGTTCGCTGAAAAAGTTGATGAACGGGACAATGTTTATTATTTTGGCTGGAACGGTGCTTATGAAAAGGCTGACCTGGTAGAAAAAGAGCAGGACAAGTTTGTCAGGTATCACTGGCAGGCATCTCCCAAAGAAGAGTATTTTGAATTTCGTATCGACAAATCCGAGATCACCAACCAGACCATTCTGATCATCAAAGATTTTGCTGAGAAAAAGGAGATAAAGGACCAGAGTAATCTATGGGATCACCAGGTGAAAGAACTTTTTCACCGGCTGGGAGGCTAATTCCCTGCTATATCCATTATTTCTTTAAAGTAATCAAAGAGTACATCTTCTGCCATGTCCCATTGTTCAAAAGGGATTTTTTTAGCCAGTTTGATAAAAGGTTTATCTGTGACCAGCTGTTCAAAATCTTCCCTTGAAAAGTTTTGCAGCAGTGTATAATTAACGGCGTCAAAATCATGTTTCCAGGGATCATTATTTACAGAGCAGTAAAAACCATTTTCCTGTAATGCGGCGAAGGAACGAAGTAGTGGCTGTTCTGCTGCTGTTTTATATTTCCCTGAAAGATGAAGAGTGATACTAAAGAAATGACCCCACCAGAACAGGGTTCGGACAGCGAAGATATTGGCCTTTTCAAAAAATTTAGGATAGTCAAGCAGTTGGTAGGGGAAGCCGTTATAATTTTCCCCCTTTGAAATTTTTGGAGATGATCGCAGTACTTCTATGGGTAATTGAATGGAATGATGGATGATATAGCCCTTTTGTTTTTCCTGCAGGCTGCCCAGGAGCTGATTAATTTTTTGGAGAACGGCATTCTTTGTTAAAATCAGGTCAGCATTTCCTGCCAATTCCATCTCCTTTTGCGAAAGCCTTATTTTTGCGCCAATCATATACTAAAGGTAAGTGTTCAAGAAATTAGATAAACTCATCATCAAAGCTTTTATCGGCCCCTTCATCGCTACGTTTTTTATAACGTTGCTGGTGCTGGTGATGCAGTTTTTCTGGTTGTATATCGATGACTTTGTTGGGAAAGGGATTGAAACAAAAGTGATTTTTGAATTTATATTTTACCAGAGTGCAGTATTGGTACCATTGGCCTTACCATTGGCAATCCTGCTTTCTTCTTTAATGACCTTTGGTAACCTAGGCGAAAGTTTTGAGCTGGTAGCGATCAAAGCTGCGGGTATTTCCTTACTAAGGTTTATGCGTCCCCTTTTTTTTGTATGTATCTTATTAGCAGGGGTAGCTTTTGCTTTTTCCAATTATGTGATACCGGTAGCCAACCTGAAATCGAGGACCCTCCTGGCAGATATCGTTTGGTCCAAGCCGGCCTTCGATTTAAAAGAAGGTGTTTTCTATGATAAGATACCCAATTTCGCCATCAAGATCGGGAAAAAGGAAGCCAATGACAGCGTAATACAGGATGTGATCATTTATGAGCAGGGCAACCAGCTCCAGGATAATTTTATTATCGCCAAAAGTGGGGTGATGCGGATATCAGCCAATAAACGATTCCTGGAATTTAATTTAATAGATGGCTGGCGCTACCAGGAAAGAGGTAATTATTATGAGCCGGGCAATACCGAATTCATCCGGATCGGGTTTAAGGAATATAAAAAACAATTTGACCTCAGTACACTGGGTTTTAGCAGTCGCACGGCTGATAGTGTGAATAAGAACAATGAACGGATGTACAGTATGCGGCAATTGGAAAAAGCGATCGATTCGTTGAAAAAAGAAAACCGCGACATAAAGGAACAGGCACAAAATAATATGTTCCGCCAGTTCCAGTTTGAGGGGTTGATTGATACTGCCTGGTCTGCAACCACAACAGCGCCGGTAATTAAACCCAAACCGGTTAAGAATTTTGATCAGTTGTTGCCTGACTCAGCCAAAACAAATATCAACCAAAACGTCAGGAGTATTGCAGCCTCTGTTGTGATGGGGAATGAATCAACACAAAACACCTTAAAAGACAGGGGCCGAAATTTGCGGAAACACCAGATAGAATGGCATAGAAAGATTGTTCTTTCCCTGGCCTGTCTTGTTCTGTTTCTTATCGGTGCCCCATTGGGTTCCATTATCCGGAAAGGTGGATTGGGTACCCCGTTGATCTTTGCAATCATCTTCTTTATGATCTTTTATTTTTCAAGTACAGCCGGAGAAAAAATGGCGAAGGAAAATACCCTGAGTCCATTCGGCGGGATGTGGCTGGCTACTTTCATCCTGCTGCCGGTCGGTCTTTTTCTTATCTACAAAGCCATGCGGGATTCCCAGCTCTTTAATAAGGAAGTCTATGCCAGGTTCGCCCGTGTTGTCCGCCGTTTTTTTCTCAAACCCGTGGGGAAATAAATTTTCTACCAGCCCTGCTGACAAATGCTATAAAAATTTGTTGCTTGAGCGACTAAAAACTTTTTCACGAAGTATATGACCCTGTATCTGGTATATGAGTCATGATATAAGGACATCGGCAGAATATGGCCCACTACCCTGCACAGTTAGTTTCCCCGGTTAATTAATTATTGATTTAAGTAGTAGGAAGGGAATAGCAGCCGGCGGGTACTACCACCAGATTATTCAGGTAGGAAAACAATAGCGACAAAAAATAATTCCCTGCATAATAATCTTATCATGGAAATAATATAGCCATTAACCTATACTTTTCTTATGGATTGCCATAACCGTCAGGATTAAGGCAATTATATTTTAGTATATTCGGCCACTATAAACTTGCTCTATGCGTGTATTGCTTTTTACCTGCCTTGCCGCTGTATTTATCAGTTGTAATTCATCGCCTAAAAAAGACCCTAATATAGCAATGGATGATACGGCAAGGATGGATATAGCACCAGCCGATACAAAACCTGCATTTACTATTACCCCGGTTAAAATCACTGCATCCGATATACCTGCTGACATTAAAGTAAAAGGTATCGTGCAGGAAGCCTGGAAGTGGAATGATGAGCTTGGCGAAAATATTTTTATCACTTCGTATGTGGCCCTGCATAACGATAAAAATAAAAATGAATACGGGGAAGAAAGTCAGACGGCAGAGATATATGCATATCATTATACAAATAAAGACGTCGGCTATACATTAGTATGGCAAATGAACGATGCAGAAAAAGCCTGCGCATTTGACGTAACCTGCGGCTTTATTCCCGGCGCTGCTACCATTACAGATTTAGATAAAGATGGTATGGCTGAAGTTAAAGTACAGTATTCACTGGCTTGCCGAAGCGATGTATCTCCCGCAGTAATGAAGCTGAATTTGCATGAAGGAAATGAACAATATGTGCTAAAAGGCCTGATGTGGCTGAAGAGTTCACCGGAAGATAAATTCACGGTAACAGAGAGAGATGCCAACCTTGAATCCCTTGCGGATTATAATAAAACAGATGAGGAGTACATGAAAACTTTTGGCCGGTATGAATCAGAGAAATCCTTTTCTGGCACCCCTTCGGAATTTTTGCCCTATGCTCGAAGTGAATGGATGAAATATGTAATTGAAAAAATGGGGGAATAAGATTTGCAGCAGAAAACCACACATCAGAATCTAAATATTCAGAAATGGGTGGCCGCCGTCTCGGTACTATTGCTATCCGTAAAGTTTATTGCCTACTACTCCACCTATTCTGTTGCAATCCTCACCGATGCACTCGAAAGCATCGTAAACGTGGCAGCGGGGTTCATTGGGTTGTATAGTTTATATGTGGTAGCAAAACCGCGTGACAGCGATCATCCTTACGGTCATGGCAAAGCTGAGTTTCTTTCTGCTGCTATTGAAGGAACACTCATTGGCAGTGCAGGAGCTATTATTTTGTACAAAGCCATTAAAAGCTTGCTTCACCCCGTTGAACTACGGCAAATTGATTATGGTATATGGCTGGTAGCGGCAACTGCGGTAGTCAATTTTATTATGGGGTATTTCTGTCTTCGCACAGGCAGGAGGAATAATTCCCTTGCACTGATGGCCAGTGGCCGGCATTTGCAAAGCGATACCTGGTCCACCGTTGGTATTATTGGCGGCCTGTTGCTCTTATACTTTACCAACCTTATATGGATCGATAGTGCAGTGGCCATCCTGTTTGCTTTTTTTATTATGTATACCGGTTATACGATCCTGCGGCGCTCCATTGCCGGCATTATGGATGAAGCGGATGTAAAACTCCTGACAAGAATGGTACAGCTCCTCAATGCCAACCGCAAAGAAAATTGGGTGGATCTTCATAACCTACGGGTAATAAAATATGGTACAGTGTTACACGTGGATTGTCATCTTACAGTACCCTGGTACCTGAATGTGCATGAAGCCCACCGGGAGATCGATGCCCTGGCGGAACTAATCCGGAATGAATTTGGAGAATCTTTTGAGTTGTTTGTTCATTCAGATGGCTGTCTGCCTTTTTCCTGCGAAATTTGCAGTAAAGCGGAGTGCGCCGTCCGGCAACATACATTTGTAAAGCAAATAGCATGGACATTGGAAAATATCTCCCGAAATAAAAAACATGAATTGAATTAATACTACTTTATGACGAAGACGACAACTAAATGGAAAAAAGCACATGAGTTTACCAGTCACCTGGATCACAACACGATCGAGATCGATGGTCAACGGCAACATGGTTTTGGTCCCAAAGCATTATTGCTGTCCGGTCTCGCTGGCTGTTCAGGAATAGATGTAGTGGATATACTGGAAAAAATGCGGGTGGAATTTTCGGCCTTTGAAATTGATGTGGAGGCGGACCAAACCGCTGAACATCCCAAAGTGTATAAGGATATTAACATCAAGTATAAAATTAAAACCGACCCGCAGAACGAGGAGAAAGTGAGAAAGGCGATCGGGCTTTCTTTAGAAAAGTATTGCGGTGTATCTGCGATGCTCCAAAAAAATTCTCCTATTCATTATAAACTTGAATTACTTTAGCCCCTATGCTGTCCAAGAAATCACAATATGCTTTTAAAGCCCTGACCTATCTCAGTGAGCGGTTCAATGAAGGACCGGTATTGATTTCAGATATCGCCAAAAAGAAAAAGATCCCGTTGAAATTTCTGGAGAATATTCTGCTGGAATTGAAAAAGGCAGGCATACTCGATAGCAAAAAAGGTAAAGGAGGAGGCTATTTTCTTAAGCAAAGCCCTGAGAAAGTTAAAGTTGCAACCGTTATCCGGCTGATCAATGGCCCGATAGCAATGCTACCCTGCGTAAGTCTCTATTTCTATGAACGTTGTAAGAACTGCAACGAGAAACATTGCGGTCTGCACGACATGATGATACAAGTGAGGGATGCCACACTAAACATCGTAGAAAACCGAACCTTAAAGGATTTGCTCGTCTGATCTCCGCTATACCAACGATTGTTCGGTAAAATTTACTTAATTATAAGTACATAGAATTGGAAGGCTTTCTGATAAAGCTTATTTTTGTGTTTTATAAGTCTACTAAAACTATATACTATGTCATTACATCTCGGGGACAAAGCTCCCAACTTCAAAGCGCAAACATCCATTGGCGAAATTGATCTTTATGAGTATCTCGGTGATGGCTGGGGCATTTTATTTTCTCATCCTGCTGATTATACACCTGTATGTACAACAGAGCTAGGAAGAACAGCATTATTAGCTGAAGAATTTGCAAAGCGTAATGTAAAAGTGCTGGCGGTAAGTGTTGATGGTTTAGAAAAACATGCTGGCTGGATAAAAGATATCAACGAAACACAAAACTGCACCGTTGATTTCCCCATCATAGCTGATGAAGACAGAACGGTGGCAACGCTGTATGATATGATACATCCTAATGCTTCTGCAACCACAACTGTCCGTTCCTTATTTATCATTGGCCCCGATAAAGCCGTGAAATTATTTATCACGTACCCGGCTTCTACCGGCAGAAACTTCTTTGAAGTATTGCGGGTCATTGACTCCTTGCAGCTAACAGCCAACTATAGTGTAGCCACACCAGCCAACTGGAATGCAGGCGAAGATGTGATCGTAGTGCCAGCTGTTTCAACAGAGGACGCTATTAAGAAATTTCCGAAAGGAGTGAAAATCGTAAAACCCTATCTGCGATATACCCCGCAACCTAACTTGTAAGGAATGATTTCGAAAGAGCAAATACAACAAATAGAAAAAAGTTCTTTGCCTGGAGCCATACAGCGTGTTGCTGAATTGTTTCCCGGCAAAGTCGTCTTTTCCTCATCCCTTGGCCAGGAAGACCAGGTGATCACGGATGCTATCTGTAAAAATAAGATAGGGGTGGAGATATTCACCCTGGACACCGGGCGGCTGTTTTACGAAACCTATGAGCTGATCGAGAAAACAAATGCACGGTATAAGACTAACCTGAAAATTTATTTTCCGGAAGCGGCTGATGTGGAAGCATTCGTAACAGAAAAAGGGGTGAATAGTTTTTATGAATCGGTTGACAACCGGAAAGCCTGTTGTTATATCCGGAAAGTAAAACCATTGAACCGGGCACTGGATGGAGCGGCGGTATGGATATCAGGTTTGCGGGCTGAACAAACTGACAACCGGAAAGAGATGCCGATGATCGGGTGGGATGAGCAACGGCAACATTATAAATTCAATCCGCTGATCAACTGGAGCTACGATGAATTAATAGCGTATATCAATGAACATAATGTGCCATATAACACGTTACACGATAAAGGATTTATCAGCATTGGTTGTGCGCCCTGTACCAGGGCCATTGAACCGGGTGAAGATGCCCGGGCAGGAAGATGGTGGTGGGAAGCCAGTCAGAAAGAATGTGGCTTGCATACCCCATCCCCTATAGGGGCTTCTCAAAATGTATGATTTCCAGGAAATATTTTACTATAACAAGATGATGATGGATAATAATGAAAATATAGTTACGAAAGAGTCAAATTCCCTTTTAGGTGTTAGGGCTTTGGACTATTTACAGGAGTTGGAAGCGGAAAGTATCCATATTTTCCGGGAGGTGGCTGCACAGTTTGAGAGACCGGCTTTGCTTTTTAGTGGCGGCAAGGATTCGATCACATTGGTACACCTTGCTAAGAAAGCATTTGCTCCCGGTAAGATCCCTTTTCCATTAGTACATATTGATACCGGTCATAATTTTCCTGAAGCATTGGAATACAGGGACTGGCTGGCCAGGGAAGTCGGTGCTACATTGATCGTACGAAAAGTCGAAGATACGATCAAAGCCAAAAACCTGACAGAGCCAAAAGGAAAATTCCCGAGCCGTAACTGGTTACAGACCTATACGTTATTGGATACGATCGAAGAATTCAAATTTGATGCCTGTATCGGTGGCGCGAGAAGAGATGAAGAGAAAGCAAGAGCAAAGGAACGCATCTTCTCTGTACGGGACGAATTCGGTCAATGGAACCCCAAACTGCAACGGCCTGAATTGTGGAGCACTTTCAACGGACGCATCCATAAAGGAGAGAATGTTCGTTGCTTTCCTATCAGCAACTGGACCGAATTAGATATCTGGAATTATATCCGCAAAGAAAATATCGGTTTACCCTCTATCTATTTTGCGCATGACAGGGAAGTGATCGATCATGAGGGACAGCTGGTCGCCATGAGTGAATATGTGCAACCTTCAGCAGCGGATAAGATTGTGACCAAAAGAGTTCGCTATCGCACCGTTGGTGATATGACCTGTACGGCTGCCGTAGAATCAACAGCTTCCAACCTTGATGAAGTGATCAATGAAATTATTGCCACTAAGATCAGTGAAAGAGGAGAAACAAGAATTGATGATAAAGTAACGGAAGCAGCAATGGAGGACCGGAAGAAGAACGGGTATTTCTAGTGTATTGTCAAGGGTGAATAGTGAGTGGGGTCGTTCATAGCCCCGTGAGGTTGAATGTTGGTAACCCCCGTTGACAATCGAAGGAAATATGAATGACGAATTTATTCCGAACCCCGAAGCTGTTCAATAAAAAAGATGAATAGAGTTACCGGACGATGAAGTGTGCGACGCAAGGGACGATGACCGGAGTTACTGTCGCTGACAACAAAAAATAAATAATTATACATAAAATTCGACGATGGATTTACTGAGATTTATAACAGCAGGAAGTGTGGATGATGGCAAAAGCACATTGATCGGCCGATTACTGTACGACAGTAAAAATATTCTGATCGACCAATTGGAAGCATTGGAAAAATCAGCCAGGAACAGGTTGGATGGTTCGGTGGACCTGGCGTTGCTGACAGATGGGTTACGGGCCGAAAGAGAACAGGGTATTACGATAGATGTGGCCTACCGGTATTTTACCACGCCGAAAAGAAAATTCATCATTGCTGATGCACCCGGCCATGTGCAATATACCCGGAATATGGTTACCGGTGCATCGAATGCAAGTCTGATCATTATTCTTGTCGATGCAAGGCAGGGAGTGGCAGAACAAACCCGTCGTCATTCTATTATCGCTTCCTTATTGAAGATCCCGCATATCGTGGTAGCGATCAATAAAATGGATTTAGTGGAATATTCGCAGGATGTCTATAATAATATCGTAATAGATTATGCCAATGTAGCAAAGCAATTAGGGTTAAAAGATGTGACCTATATCCCTATGAGTGCTTTGAATGGTGACAATATCGTTGTCAGATCGGAGAAGATCAATTGGTATGATGGGAAACCCTTGCTGGAATTCCTGGAAGATGTACAATTGGACAATGATATAAATTATACAGATACCCGTTTCCAGGTTCAGTATGTTATTCGCCCGCAAACAGAAGAGCTCCACGACTATCGTGGCTATGCAGGAAAAATAAACAGTGGTGTGTACCGGAAAGGAGATAAAGTAAAAGTGTTACCGGCCGGGCATGAAACGACTATCGCAAAACTGGAAGTGGGCGGAGTAGAAGTGGAAGAAGCATTTGCACCACAACCCGTCGTGATACAATTAAGCGAGGATGTAGATATCAGCCGGGGCGACTCAATCATAAAAGCGGGTAATTTACCGGAAGTAGGCAGCGAAATCAATGTATTACTCTGCTGGCTCGATGATAAGCCACTACTGCCTGGGAATAAATATTACCTGCAACATAACAGCCGACTGGTACGGTCAGTGGTTAAAAGTGTAGAATATAAACTGGATGTCAATACCCTGCAGCAACAACCGGTGGAAGGAGGTGTGAAGTTAAATGAAGTGGTAAAAGCGGTTATCAAAACAGCTTCTCCTCTGGTATATGATTCCTATGAGAAATTAAATGTAAATGGCAGTGCCATATTGATCGATGAAACAAGTAACAGTACAGTAGCGGCTGTATTGTTTCAGTAATTATTAATTAAACGTACCATGGAAATCTGTAAAGGAAAGGTGATTTTGGCCGGAGCGGGGCCCGGAGATGCGGAACTGATCACGGTGAAATTACAACGCAGGTTAAGTGAAGCCGATGTCATCATTACAGACAGGTTGGTGAATCCTGATATCATTTCTCTTCATGCCCGGAAAAAGGCCATGATCCTTCATGCCGGTAAGCAGGGATATAACGATGCATCTGTATCGCAGGAAGAAATCAATCACCAGATCGTTAAACACGCATTGGATGGGAAAACTGTATTACGTTTAAAAGGTGGTGATGTGGCTTTTTTTAGTAATGTGCTGGATGAATTACAGGCGGTAGTGAAGGCAGGAATTGAATTTGAAATTATTCCGGGTATTACCGCTGCTGCAGGTGCATCGGCTTATACCGGCATACCATTGACAGCAAGAGGTTTTTCGCAGGGCGTACAGTTACTTACTTTTAATCCGAATAGCTATTACAGCTCAGAGAAATGGAAGAGCCTCGCCCAAACCAACGACACGCTGGTCTTTTATATGTCGGCTAAAAATATTTCTGACCTGGCTGAATTACTATTACGATATACCCGCCGGGCTCAAACACCTTTGGCGGTGATCGAACAGGCCACTACCGTGCATCAGCATGTACATATTACAACCTTACAAAATTGTGCAACCGATTTTACGGGAAAGGAATTCAGTTCTCCTTCGCTGGTGATTGTGGGTGATGTGATAAGTCTTCACCAGGAGTTCAACTGGTTTAGCAGTAATCAGCAATCCGGAACTATTTTTAATGAAATAGCAATAAAATAACAGGCATGCTGGCAGAAGACAGATTAAGAAAATTACAGGACCTCATCAGTACCTCTACAAAAGAGGAATTGATCTGGATAAACGGTTACCTCTCCGGGTTGGTAGGGAATGATCCAGCCAATGGAAATGGCCATTCCACCATTGCAGCCAATGGTAACGGTCATGCTATACCAACGACCGAAAAAAAAATCAGCCTTGCTTTTGGAACCGAAACCGGTAATGCCAAAAAACTGGCAACGCAATTGGCCACCGTTGCAAAGAAAAAAGGCGTGAATGCAAAGCTGATGGATTTGAGCCAATACCGGGTAACAGACCTGGCGAAGGAAGATTATTTTTTTGTTGTCATCAGTACGCAGGGCGAAGGAGAGCCACCGATACCGGCCAAAAAATTCTTTGATTATATTCAGGAGAATGATCTCGCTTTATCCAACGTGAAATATAGTGTACTGGCCCTGGGCGATAGTGCTTATCCTCTTTTTTGCAAAACCGGCGAGGACGTGGATGCCCGCTTTGAAAAATTTGGTGCTAAACGTGTTGTTCCCTTACAAAAATGCGACGTGGATTATGAAGATGATGCCCTGGAATGGTTTGAACAGGTATTGGATACCATAGAAAGTAAAATAGTCCCGGTAGTAGGAATAATTGCGGCCCCGGTAAAAAAAGCGGGAAGGAAATATTACAAAGGAACAATCCTCGATAATATAAACCTGAATGACCGGGGGTCTAATAAAGCTACCTATCATATAGAAATTGGAACCGATGAAGTTATTGCATACGAACCTGGCGATACGATTGGTATTGTTCCCCGCAACAGGGTAGAAGTAGTGGATCAAATTATTGCAATAACTGGTATCGGCCGGGAATTAGAAATTGCGACAACGAAAATAACGGCACCTGTAAAAGAACTGCTGACACTGCATTTAAATATTTGTTACCTCCTTAGTTCAACGATAAAAAAATATGCAGTCATTATCGGTCAGGAAATTCCGGATACCAGAATGGACCTCGTTGATCTGTTAAGGATATATCCCGTTTTAGATGCAGCACAATTTGAGGAAATCATAAAAATTTTGACACCGGTGGCTCCCCGGCTATATTCCATTGCATCATCACCGCATGCGCATGGTGAGAACGAAGTGCATATTACTGTTGCCAAAGAAATGTTCCTGGCTCAGGAAGAACAGCGATTTGGGTTATGCAGCGAATTTTTGGGTGATCTGCCTGTTCAGTCACCCGTTATTTTTTATGTTCATAAGGATAAAAATTTTAAACTACCGGCACCAGATAAGGATATTATCATGATCGGTCCCGGAACAGGAGTAGCTCCATTTCGGGCTTTTCTGGGCGAAAGAGATGCGACCGGTGCCTCTGGCAGAAACTGGTTCTTTTTTGGGGAAGAATATTTTATTTCTGATTTTTTCTATCAGACCGAAATACAAAACTATTTACAGACCGGTGTATTGAATAAACTGGATCTTGCTTTTTCAGGTGATCAAACCGAAAAAATATATGTGCAAGACCGGATGCTGGAGAAAGCAGCTGAATTGTATGAATGGATACACCACGGGGCATCTATTTATATTAGTGGCGAAAAGGATCCGATGAGTAAGGAGGTAGAAAACACTTTGCTGCAAATAATCGAAACTCAGGGTGTTAAAACCCGTGATGAATCAAAGCAATACTTCGAGCTACTGAAGAAGGAAGGCCGGTATGAAAAAGATGTTTATTAAGCCAGTGAACCAACCATGAGTAAAAAAGATGATTTATCGCCTGTAGAGCGGATCAAAAAAGCCAGCGATGGTCTCCGGGGTACGTTGAAAGTAAGCCTGCAGGATGAAATAACCGGAGCGTTGCGGGAAGATGATCAATCCCTGATCAAATTTCATGGCTTGTACCAGCAGGATGACCGTGACAGGAGAGAAGAGCGGAGCAGAAAGAAATTGGAATGGCTTTATTCTTATATGATCCGGTTACGTTTACCTGGCGGATTTCTTACACCGGAACAATGGATCGGTTTGCATCATATTGCCGGGGAACATTCAACGGGTACCATCAAAATAACGACGCGGCAGACAGTACAATTACATGGTATTATTAAGTCGCATATCAAGCCCACGATACAATCCTTTAATACTTTTCAGTTGGATTCTATTGCAGCCTGCGGTGATGTGAACAGGAATGTTACGTGCAGCGCTCATCCAAAAGAATCAGCTATCCATGAGAAAATATTTGCGTATGCAGATAAACTGAGTGTGATGGCTTTACCCAAAACAAGGGCTTATTATGATATATGGCTGGACGAAGAAATGATCGCTGATAAAGGGGAAGTAGATCCATTATACCAGGACCGCTATCTGCCCAGGAAATTTAAGATGGGGATCGCTATCCCGCCGAATAATGATATCGATGTGCTTACGAATGATGTAGGATTAATTGCCATTATTGAGAACAATGAACTGAAAGGATTCAATATAGCAGCAGGGGGTGGTTTAAGTGCTACACATGGCAATGAACAGACCTATCCGCGATTGGCAACAGTATTGGGCTTTGTAGCGGGAGAAGAAAATGTATTGAAAGCGGTGTATGTGATCATGACGATCCAGCGGGACTATGGTAACCGGAATGACAGGAAACTGGCAAGGTTAAAATATACTATTGACAAGCTGGGTGTAGAAGCATTTAAGGAAGAACTGGAAAAACGTTGTGGTTTTCAATTGGAAGAAGCAAAATCTTATCGCTTTAATTCAAGGAAAGACCATTATGGCTGGAAACAGAATCACGAAGGCAACTGGTATTATACACTGTTTATAGAAAATGGTCGGGTGCTCGATGATGAGAAGGCCCCCCTGAAAACAGCACTATTGGAAATCGCCAAAACCGGCAAAGCTAATTTCCGGTTCACGGGTAACCAAAATTTCATCCTGGCTGATATCGCTGCAATAGATAAGGAAACGATCAATGAGTTATTAGCACAGTTTGGACTAATAACGCACACTGATAAAGCCGGTGCGCTGAGAAAGAATGCGATGGCCTGTGTTGCATTTAATACCTGCCCGCTGGCACTGGCCGAAGCACAACGCTACCTGCCGTCACTGATTTCAAAAATTGAACCACTGCTGGAAAAATATAATTTGCAAAATGAGGAGATCGTTTTACGCATGACTGGTTGCCCGAATGGTTGTGGCCGTTCACCAGCAGCAGAGATCGGCTTGATCGGGACCGCATATGGCGAGTATAATTTACATATTGGTGGCGACCGGATGGGTGAACGCTTAAATACAAAATATAAGGATAGCCTGGATGAAGAACAGCTATTGCAAACGCTGGATGAACTGTTTTCCGTTTTCAGCAAGGAAAGAAGTACAGGAGAAACATTTGGTGACTATTCCTATAAGAAGTGGATCGCCAACTCTTAAAGACCATCTGTACGATAATCATTCCGGCCTGCATGAAATTTCTGTCAATTTATTTTTTCGACAATACCAATAGTCTTACTGGTTAGTCAAACTTTAGCTTTCAACAATTCGCTATCCGGTATTAATTGTAATGCCGAAAATTGACTGTATAGCCTGCATACTGTTCTTTATTGACGAGATGGGAACATATGGCAGCAACTCACTAAGTTTATCAACGGCTGTTTACACGCCCAAGTATAGGAAATAATCAAATAATCCTTTTGTCTGGATTGCCGGGTATTCAGAAGGCCTATATCTGTCTCCATTTGGGTGCTTTGTAATAGTTATCCAGTGCATTGGATCAGAAGAGGATTAAATAACAACTGTTAGTCCGTTGGATGGCTAATAAAATAGTCTATCAAATCAGTAGGAAATAGTAAATTTGTTATTCAATCAGCTGCGTAAAAATTGAGCATGTTTAACTACGAAAAATACTTGGCACATAAGATACGGGACCTTAAAGAGGCGGGCTCCTATCGCTACTTTTTGGAACTGAATAAGAGTGCGCAGTATTTTCCACAGTTTCATTATACCAACGAGGAAGGGGTAATACGTTCGGCTATTAACTGGTGCAGCAACGATTACTTGTGTATGAGCACTCATGAGGAAGTTATCGCTAAATTGACTTTTGTCACCCATAAGAGCGGTACCGGAAGTAGTGGCACCCGGAATATCTCCGGAACAACTGTTTATCATAAAGAGCTGGAACAAACATTGGCAACCTGGCACCAAAAAGAAGCAGCTTTACTTTTTAACGGAGCTTATGCAGCGAATGTTACCACACTTCAAACCCTGGGAAAGAATATTCCTAGTCTTGTTTTTATTTCGGACGAACGGAATCATGCTTCTATTATTGAAGGAATTAGGGGTTGCCGGAATGAAAAGAAGATATTCCGGCACAATGATGTGCAGCACCTGGAAGAAATACTGGGCGCTTTGCCGGTGGACCAACCTAAACTTATTGTGTTTGAATCGGTCTATTCCATGTATGGTACTATTGCTCCGATAAAAGAAATAGCAGCAGTTGCAAAAAAGTATAATGCCCTGACGTATATCGATGAAGTGCATGCAGTGGGTCTCTATGGAGAAGCCGGTGCCGGTATGCTGGAACAGGAAAATCTGCAGTCAGCAATAGACATCGTCAACGGTACATTATCAAAAGCTGTAGGTGTTTTTGGGGGATATATTGCTTCTTCTGCTACCCTTGTTGATTTTATTCGCAGCTATGGTAATGGTTTTATTTTTACGACGTCCCTGCCTCCGGCTGTCTGCAGCGCAGCAAACCGAAGCATTCAATTGATCCAGCAACAGCAGGAGAATAGAAAAATTTTTCACAATAATGTTTTATTGCTTCGCCAGGCCCTGGCAGAAAATGGGATAAGTTTTTTTTCCAATCATTCTCATATTACGATTGTGCCGGTGAATAATGCTGCCCGTTGCCGCCAGGTGGCCAACGACCTTTTAATGCAGCAAGGCGTTTACCTGCAACCCATCAACAACCCAACCGTGCCGGTAGGTGAAGAGTGTTTACGGATCATCACAACGGCCAGGCACCTGCCAAATCATATAAATCACCTGGCATTTAGTTTGAACAAGATATTAAAGGCACTCCCGGCTAATCATCATGAAGTATATTCCTAACCATAGATTCGAAGGGGAAACGATCCGGCTGATAGGGAGAGGTTCCTGGCTATCATTGCTTCAGCTGGAAAAAGTGAAGCAAAAGATTATTGAAGTGTACCCGGATGTGAAAGTGGAGATCATCTTAAGGGTGAGCCGGGGCGACACATTGCAAAATATACCCTTGCAAACAGTAGAGGGCAGTGATTTTTTTACACAGGAGATATTTGCTGCCCTGCAACAGGGTGAAGCGGATATAGCGGTCCATTCCCTGAAGGATATGAGCAGTGAACATTTTTTCGGCACGAATCAATTTGGAGTGGTTGATCGCGATGATGTCAGGGATATTGCCATCTTCCGCAAGGAAGTGGAACAGAAATTAAAGAATGGCGAAAATATTATCATCGGAACCTGTTCACCCAGGCGGGAAGAAATGGCCATCGGGTTTTTGCAAAAAGCATTACCACAATGGAACGCATCATTCAGGGTGGAAACCAAAATTATACGGGGTAATATAGATACCCGCTTGCGTAAACTCGATGAAGGCGAGTACGATGGAATTATTTTAGCAACAGCAGGATTGAACCGGTTGTTGTCAGCTACCCCTTCGATTGAAAACCCTGATGAGGGTGCTCAAACGGTAAAAAAATTATTAAAAGATAAACAACTAATGCTCCTGCCGCTGATAGAATGTGTACCAGCTCCCTGCCAGGGTGCGATCGTAGCAGAAGCTAACCCGCTTAATAAAAAAGCTGTGGAAGTATTGAATGCAATCAATGATAAAAACCTGTTAAAGGCCTGTGTGAAGGAGAAGCAGATCGCTCTGCAATATGGGGCCGGCTGCCTCCAACGATTCGGTGTTACGCATATCAGCTATGTAAATAGTTCGGCAGATACAATAGGAATTGTATATGCTGCCGGTAAGGATAGCCGTAATAACCCATTCAGTAAATGGATAGGTTTACCTGCACTAGATGTTGCCAACAAGATTTTTTTCAGCACCACTGATTTTATGGGTAGTTTTTTTCAATATCGCTATTACGGGGAAGATACCAGCATCAATGAAGCAATCGTATATATTGCCAATTACAAGGCAGCTGAAAGTGAAACGGTCGCCAATCAATTACAATCAAAACAAGTATGGGCAGCCGGTACGAAGACATGGCTGGAATTATCCAAAAAAGGAATTTGGGTAATAGGAAGCGCCGATGCTTTCGGGCTGGAATTTTTACTGGGCCCCTGGCAAATGCCTTTGTTTGCTATATCAAAAGAGCAAGTTGCCGTTATAACCAATAATTCATCTGCTGCGATATGGCAGGCAAAAGGATGGAAAGTGTATGGTACCTATGATACATTAGAAAAGCAAGTGTCGGAAATTGAAGAGCAAATTAAAGCTGCGGATATTATTTTTTGGACAAGCTTTCGTCAATATGCCCAGTATAAAATGGTGCTAAAGGACATTGTACAGCATATTTGCACTTATGGAGAAACAACGGAACAATTTAAAGCAGCAGGTATCAACCCTGTTGTATTTCCCAATATAAAAGCCTTTCAGCAATGGAGACAAACTTCTACCCCCTTAACCAGCGAAGGTTAAGGACAGCTGCACATATACGGGAGCTTACTGCCACGGTAAAACTGACACACAAGAGTTTTATACAACCTTTGTTTGTAGATGAGGCACTCGCACGGCCAAGGGAAGTGGAGGGAATGAACGGAGTGCAGGTCGATACGATTGATTCTGTGCTTTCAACTATTGAACAGGATCTTAAAAATGGTATCAGCAAGTTTTTGCTTTTCCCCGTTCCTGCACACAAAAAGGACAATCAGTTTGACTTTTCTTTTGCCTGTAATCTTATTAAAAAAGTAAAAGCTTTTTTTGATGAATCCGTATGGCTTGCCGCAGATGTTTGTCTCTGCAGTTACACGGACCATGGCCATTGCGGGATTTTGAATGAAGAAAATACTGCGTTACTCAATAGCAAAACGGTTGAAGTGTTATGTCATTATTCATCACTTTTGGCCAATGCCGGTGCAGACTGTATCGCACCAAGTGATATGATGGATGGACGCATTGCTGCCATCCGGACGCAATTAGATGCATTGGGTTTTGAAACCGTAAGCATCATGAGCTATGCTGTCAAATTTAGTTCGCAGTTTTACGGCCCCTTCCGGGATGCTTGCCACTCTGCACCGGATAGTAAAGGTTTACAAAATCGGAAATCGTATCAATTATCTCCCTTTAATAGTAATGATGGATTGGCCTGTGCAATACGGGATGACAAAGAAGGGGCGGATATACTTATGGTTAAACCTGCGGCTTTATATACGGATATGATTGCTCGGGTGAAACAGCAAACTTTAAAACCTGTAGCGGCTTATCATGTTAGTGGTGAATATTCAGCCATTGAAGCGTTGGTGGAAAAGGGTTTGGTCAACCGGGAGGCGGCTCACCTGGAAGTTTGGGCGGCATTGCAGCGGAGCGGGGCAGATATTATTATTTCTTATGCATCCAGGGATGCAAAGAAGTGGATAGAAAAAATACAATACTAAAGTCTACTAATTTAGTAGGGATTATATATATTTGCTTTTTACACCGGGAGACCGGTACAAAAATTTTCATGGATTCAACATCTATTCCCACTATCGAGAATGAGAAGGTCAACCTCAATAATGGTAACCGGTTATTTCCTGTTTTTTTGAAACTGGAAGAATTGAGTATACTTTTAGTGGGAGCAGGCAATGTAGGCCTGGAGAAATTGCATGCGTTGCTGGCGAATTCCCCGGCGGCCCGGGTCACAGTTGTAGCGCCCTTGATAAAAGAAGAAGTGAGACGATTGGTCTGGAAGCATCCTTCGTGTACTATTCTACAAAAAGAGTTTGAAGATGGAGACCTGGCAAATAAGGAACTGGTGATCCTGGCAACAGATAACCGGTCTCTCCATAAAAGGATCCGGCTATTGGCAAAAGCAAAGGGGCTATTGGTCAATGTAGCCGATACACCTGATCTGTGCGATTTTTACCTGGGCAGTATTGTACAAAAAGGAAACCTGAAGATTGCCATCTCCACGAATGGAAAATCACCCACGGCAGCCAGGCGGATCAGGGAAGTGCTGCACGATGCGTTACCGGGTGAACTGGATGAATTGATTGAGAATTTGCACAAGGTTCGGAACAAACTGAATGGTAATTTCGATGAAAAAGTAAAAAAGCTGAATGCTATCACCAGGGTTCTTGTCGATAAGGATTCACTAAATGGTGAGAAACGATGGAGAAAGATCGCAACTTATTCACTCATAGCTTTCGCGTTAATGCTGATCGGGCATTTTATTTTCTCTTACCTGCCTTTCCGGGAAATAGCAGATGATACGGCTGCCTGGTATAAAACACTGGATCCTAATTTTCATTGGATGGTACTCGCAGGTTTTTTGGCACAAATGGTAGACGGAGCAACGAGTATGGGTTATGGTGTTACCAGTTCAATTGTTTTACAAACGGCACAGGTTAGCCCGGCGGCTATCAGTGCAGGTATACATACTGCAGAGATGTTTACCAGTGGAGCATCCGGCTACAGTCATTACAAGTTCGGAAACGTAAATAAGAAACTTTTTAAGGCATTGTTAATACCAGGAGTCATAGGGGCAGTGTTAGGAGCTCTATTGCTGGTAAAATTTGATGATACGCATATCCAATACCTGCGTCCGGCCATGGCTATTTATACATTAATACTTGGAATAAAGATTTTCAGCAATGCTTTCCGCTCTAATGAAAAAAAGAAATTCAAACGGTATGGCTGGTTGGCGGGGGCCGGAGGGTTTCTTGATTCATTTGGCGGTGGCGGATGGGGACCTATTGTGACGTCGACGCTGATCACAAAAGGGAGAACTCCCCGTTATGTTATCGGATCCGTTAGCCTGACAGAATTTTTTGTAACACTGGCCAGTGCCTTTACATTTTTTACCCTGATCGGGGTACAAAACTGGCAGATTATACTTGCTCTCGTTATCGGGGGTGTGATCGCCGCACCAATTGCCGCCCGCCTTGCCGGCAAACTTCCCAAAAAGACTTCCTTTATTTTATTGGGAACTGTTGTGGTGGCCTGGAGTATCCGAATACTCTTCAAGACGTTTTAGGAAAGTTTTACATTTTACAGTCTATTAATATGATTTAGTAAATAAAACCTTTTAGTTTTCCATGTTTACTGCAATCAATCTATTTTTTATAGTTATCTTCTGTAACGCGGTTAGCCAAGCGATGTCATCCTTCCTAAAGAGTTACAATTTTTTGCTTATGTAGTCTTTTATTGTGAACATTTTTCATCTTAAGTATTTATTGACAACTGTTTTATTAAACTAGTAACGATTTAGAAAGATTTAATCGGTTCTTTTGTATTTTTCTTTCATTATTTCTAAATACATAAACCCTGCCTTTTGGTACCAGTCTTTTAAACCAAATTGGGCCTCACACAGGTTAATATCTTTCAGACTAATCTCTAATGATTCCATCATCTCTACATATTTAGTGTCATAGGTTTTTTTAAATTTTTCATACGATTTCTTTATACCTATTTTTTGGGTTTGCCATATGAGGCCCATTGCGCCATGTATACCGGATACATCATCCCCAAAAGCTATAGCGGATTCTACATACGTTTTTGTATTGATGCGCAGGCAGGCCATTCTTGCCAGGGTTTTGCGTACATGGTTTAGCCGGCTTACTCCTTTTTCATAACATGCACTGCAGTTCTCTTCTTCATCGCAACCAGTTGGCATCATCGCACTGGCATCGGTAGTTAAATCAGGTATGCATTCATTATCATCAAGGGCTTTTGCCGCGTCGTATAAATCTTTGGCAGATTGTACGGCTTTTAAAAGGTCTCCAAAATTCTCCGCCAGGTCTCCAAGCTGATCGCCTGCTTGTCCTACTTCATCCCAGTGTTCGGCCATGCCACTTATTTCTGATTCGCTCATTTGTGATGACCCGGAGATATCTCCATCACTTTGCGCATTTGTTACTGTTATTAAACTGCAGCACAGTATAAGTAGTATTTTAAACCGGGTTATCATTTTTTTTATTTTTGAATTTAAAAAATATCAGGGCTGCCATTACAGCAACTACTGCAAGTATGAGGTACAATAAATTATCTTTAAAAAAATTGCTACCAGTTTTTAGTGGCGCTCCTTTTTTAAATGCAGAGGGGATTTCCATTTTTGCTTCATCACCCACCCAAACCATGATGCTGTAAACTGCGGGTTTGTTTTTTGCAATAACCCTGATGCCGAAATCATTTTCTGTTTTAAAAATTTCGTGCCAATAACCCTTTGCATCTGTTGTGCCTTTACGCTCTGCCTTTCTCCAGCTCATTTTATGCAGGGTAATTTGTAATGGCTCATTATTACTACTATCACTTGTTTGCAAGCTTACATACACCGGCGAATAAATGCTTGCATCTTTTACAAAATAAAACAGGGTGTCTTCCAGTTGTGTTACTTTGGTAATACTTATGCGGCCTTTTGCCTTCGGTTCGCTGGGTATATTAAATTTGCGCAGAAGTAATTTTTCTGCTTTAAATTGTTTATCTAATGTAAAAGGCTGTGCCTGTATAATTAGTGAGCAAAGCAGCAGGCTGATCAGGGGTATTGACTTTCTCTTACTCATAAAATTCATTATAGTAAATCTCTTTTTCAAAGTGTTATTTTAACCTGTCAAAAATATATATAAGGATAACCTTTAAAAACCCCCCGTTTGAGGGGTTTTTAAAAAAAGGAAGACACTTTAAGTTGTAAGGACAGGAAAAAACAATGGAGGAAAAAACTGAAAAAGGGATTAAATTATTTTTTCTTTAAAAGCTTTAGCCACAGCTGCAGACTTGGAATGTACATGTAATTTCACATAGATGTTTTTTACATGACTTTTTATCGTTTCGGCACTTAAAAAGCGTTCGGCTGCAATTACCTTAAAACTTTTACCCTCGGTTAAGGCAGTTAATATTTCTAATTCCTTTACAGAAAGATTAAAGTTGGCAGTGGTTTGTTTGGTTTGTTTGCGAAACATTTCTAAAACCCGGGTGGCAATACTTCCCGTCATAGGCGCTCCGCCCTGTACAAAATCAGCTAAGGCTTCCAGCAAACGGGATGGTGCGATTTTTTTAAGCAGGTACCCACTTGCACCAGCCATTACACTTCTGAATATTTTTTCATCATCTTCGAATACAGTAAACATAATAATGTCCACTGCAGGGAAATCTTTTTTTACCAGTTTTACTGCTTCAATACCATTTATGCCCGGCATATCTATATCCATTAAAATAAGGCGGGGCATGTGTATTTCTGTTTGCTCAAGTATTGTACGGGCATCATGAAGTGAAAAAACTACCTGGTAGTTACCGTTGTTTTGTAACAGCATTTCCAAACTGTTACGTAATACATCATTATCTTCAACAATACCAATTGTTGTCATGGCGTAAAGTTCATTATAATATTATTCGTGATAATCCCCTGTTCGGGGGATTTAATTTTAATAATAGTACAAACATTTTTATTATAAAGGACAGCGTAAAGTAATGCTGGTTCCTTTGCCTGGGGTTGATTGCACTAATAATTTACCTTTCATTTCGGTTGCCCGCTGCTGCATATTAGAGAGTCCGTTACCGGCAATAAAATTATTTGTATCAAAGCCAATACCATCATCTTCTAGTGCCAATATAAGCGTATTTTCTTTAATATACATAGATAAAATTGCATTTTTGCAATGGGAATATTTTACCATGTTATTTAAAGCCTCTTTAAAAATGAGGAATAAATGCCGCCTGTTTTGCATAGGAATACCGATGTTATTAAACTTGTTATCAAAATGGAGATGGTAAGTTATTTTGTTAAGTTCCATCACCTCGGTAGCCAGTTCTTTTATACGGAGTACAATTTTTTCGATAGAATCGTTTTTTGGATTAATACTCCATATAATATCATCCAGATTTTGCAGCAATAAACGGGAACTTACACCAATCTGATTCATCATTTGATGTGCTGCAGCAGTTTGTTGTTGCTGTACTTTTTGTGATGCTACTTCGCTTAATATAGAAATACTTGTCATGGTGGCGCCAACATCATCATGCAAATCTCTGCTGATGCTGTTACGCATATATTGTACTTTTTTTAACTGGTTAATACGGTATTTATAAATGCCGTAAAGTATACCGCTAAGTGCCAGCAGGCACAATACAATAAACCACCATGTTTTATAAAATGGGGGATTGATTTTTATTTCTAAAGTTCTGTCACCGGTTTTTACACCATCAGCCGTAACGGCATAAAAACGAAAGGTATATTTGCCTGACGATAATCCCGTAAGGTTTATCATGGCTTCGTGCACTGCAATCCAATCGCCGGATTTATGAATACCATCTACCCGGTAAAAATATTTTGTACTAAAAGGTAATTGCCAGTTGGTTGCTGAAAATTCAATATGAATATCTTTTGTACCGGATGGTAATTCTATTGAGGAAATGTAATTAGGCAAAGTGGTTGCCCTGTAATCGCTACCATTTATTTTTAAAGAAGTGATATGAGTAAATGTACTGTCTTTTTTGCCCCACAAAGAGTCTAAATTAAAAACCAGGCCACTGTTTACCTGGTCAACTATTATTTGCCCGTTACTGCTGGCAAAAACAGGTACATCTAAATAGTCTTTTTTTAATCCATCCCTACCGTTAATAATTTGCCAGTTGTTTATGGTAGGGGTATAAATAGCTAATCCATTATTAAGGCAAGCCAGTATATTGTTTTTTCTGTCGCAGGCCAGGAAGTTTATTTCCATGGCAGGTAAACCATTTTCTGTAGTAAATCTTTTTGCTATTGTAAGGTTATCAGTGTTTAACACCTGTATGCCTTCACTGTAATAACCTAACCATACATTATCTTGATTATCTACAGTAATACTTTTTATATTGTTGGATGCAAGCGGCTGCCTGGTATTTACCGAGTCAAAAAAATAATTTACCTTTTTTGTTGTTATATCAAATTTAAATAACCCGGCATTGGTGGCGGCCCAGGCATTATTTTTACTGTCTGTTACTACTACAAGGGATTTGATGCCGTTTTTTGAATGTTTTAGAAATTGCTGTAAAGGAATAGTAAAAGTGGATAATTGCTTATTCCGTAGATTATAATGATACACTTCTTTTTTTCCGGCAAGCCATAGATTGCCGGTAGCGTCTGTTTCTATTTGCAGTAATTTGTTTTCTGCAGATAATAGGATTCCACCAGGCAACGTATTTGCAGGCTGTGTTATTTTATTTTGGATATCTACAAAATATAGCAGGCCTTTTCGGTCTAGCCCCCAGACGTTATTATCTGCATCTTTTGCTACATCAATAAAAATATTTTTATTGCTGATAGCTGCAGGGAATAACTGCATTGTTGAAAATGAGGAATCAATAAATACTAGTCCATTATAATTAAAATATGCATTCCAATACCCTTTTTTGTTTGCATCATATACCGAAGCATTTAAATGAATATCTTCTTCGGGAAATGTTTTTTCTGCCGGGTAATTTATTTGATGGGTAAAACGGTTATTATTTGGATGTAACTGGTAAATAGCTGCATTACCACCTGCAAAAATACCAGCATGTTTTGTTAATGATACTCGTTGTATACCTATTTCGGTATTTAATTGTTTTACATCAGGCTGGGTTAAGGCGGCCGAAATAGTATGTGTTTTAACATGATAACGCAGCAGGCCATCATTAATACAAGCCATATATATAACAGAATCTCCCAGCAACTGCAAATCCATGATGCCATAATGAAATTCGTTTCTGCCCGGATTGTTATAGGGGATACGTTTAAACTGGTTAGTTATTTTATCAAATAGTATCAGCCCTTCGTACCAGGTGCCGAGGTACAGGTAATTACCCCATTGTTCAATACACAAAAAATAATTTACATTTTTTATTTTATTACCCGTGTAATAAAACGGATGAAAGATAAAGGCATTCGTTTTTTTATTAAAACTATACAAGCCATCCAAACAGGAAAGCCATAGTATGTTTTTATCATTATTATCTTCTGTAATTCCGGTAACATTATTCTCGGCCCGTATAGATCCGTCGGTTGCTTTTAACGGATCAGGATAAAAAAGTTGAAAAGTATCTTTTTGCGACAGGTATTTTGCCAGGCCACGGCCTGCAGTACCCATCCATAACGTACCCTGATTGTCTTTGTAAATGCAAGGAGTTCCGTACGTTTCTGTACTATCTGCCGACAGGCGTTTGTATTGGCGGAATCGGCCTGTTTTTAAATTGTATTTTGTAATGCCATACCGGAAACCGGCGATCCATAAATTACCTAAATTGTCTTCCGCAAAATCTACTATGCTATTATCGCCGGGGGAATTGCTGTTGTAGTAAAGAGAACTTATTTGTTGAAATCGTTTTCCATCAAAACGAAATAGACCGGAGTTACTGCCGATCCATAAATAGCCATCACTGCTTTCAAACACAGTAGAAAAAGTATGCTGACCTAATCCGTTTTCTCTGCTATAGGCAATAAAATTACCAATCCGTTGCTGGCCGCAGACAGGTAAAGAAAGAAAAATAATAAAGAGAAAAAGTAGCTGCTTTTTCAAACAAATAATTTTAACACTGCCAATTTACTTTTATTTGTTGGGAATAGAGAAACGAGTTTTTTTAAAACAACTCAACTGCATATTGTCAACCACTTATTGGCAACCTCTCAGGTTATGGTGTTACGTATACGGTGACATAAAATATTGTGTATTTTTAAAACTTCATTTCAAATGACACCATGCTATCAAACTGATAACTACACAAGTTGAAAACTTAAAGATATTAGCAAAATTTTCTCCGGCATGTGTTTTTCTTTGCAGTTACATTAGCGCTGTTTTGTATCTTTACAATCCAACTAATAAATACTAATGTCTCAACACCCCGAAACAAAAGCTATCCGGATTCAAACCGAAAAAACAGGACAGAAAGAGCATTCCACACCCCTGTTTTTGACCAGCAGCTTTACCTACGAATCTGCAGAAGAAATGGCAGCGGCATTTGCTGATGACAGCCTGGAAGTTAATATCTATTCCCGTTTTACTAATCCAACGGTGGACGAGTTCGTACATAAGATGGCAGCCCTCGAAGGTGCGGAAGACGGGGTGGCAACGGGAACAGGCATGGCCGCCGTCTTTGCTACATTCATGACCTTTTTAAGCAAAGGCGATCATATCATTTCTGCAGCTGCTGTCTTCGGCTCTACGCATACCATCCTGACAAAATATTTACCCAAATGGGGTATCGAATCTTCTTATTTCGATATGAACCAACCGGAAACAATCGAAGCTTTGATCAGGCCTGCTACGAAAATGCTGTATCTAGAAACACCCAGCAACCCGGGGCTGGATATTATTGATATCGAGGTTGTAGCCGCCATCTGTCAGAAGTATAAAATTTTATTGGTAGTTGATAATTGTTTCGCCACACCTGCTGTACAGCAACCTATTCAATATGGTGCTGACCTGGTATTGCACTCTGCTACTAAATTTATTGATGGGCAAGGCCGGGTATTAGGCGGGGTAGTGGTCGGAAAAAAGGAACTCATCAATCAATTGTATTTATTTATTCGCAACACCGGACCTTCGATGAGCCCGTTTAATGCCTGGGTGTTGACTAAAAGCCTCGAGACATTATTCATCCGGATGGATAAGCATGCCGAAAGTGCTTTGCAGATCGCTACTTCTTTAGAAGGGCATACTCAATTAAAAGAAGTGAAGTATCCTTTTCTGCCAACACATCCGCAATATGCTATTGCTAAAAAACAGATGCGGAATGGCGGCGGAATTGTAACCTTTGAATTAAAAGGTGGTATTGAAAGCGGGAGAAAATTCCTGAATGAACTGCAAATGCTATCGATGACCAATAACCTTGGTGATAGCCGGAGTATTGCTTCACACCCGTCGAGTACTACGCACTCAAAATTGACGGATGCTGAAAGAGCGGCTGTTGGAATTACCCCCGGACTTATCCGCGTATCTATTGGGTTGGAGCATCCCGAGGATATCCTCCATGATATTTTACAGGCATTGGATAAATGCTGATTCAGGAATTATTTTGCTCTCCATTTGGCCAGTTGCTGCAACGTGGCCCTTATATCTTTTGGTAATTCAGCGGTCAATTCTATTTTCTCACCGGCCACCGTAGTAAAGCTGAGTTGAAAAGCATGTAAGGCCAGCCGGGCCAGCAAAGGTCTTTCCTCTTCGGCATCTTTTGATAATTTGAATTTTTTCTTCTTAAGTGAAGAGAGCAGTAAAGGTTTTCCATCCCCATACAAGGCATCTCCAACAATAGGATGACCAATTTCTTTCATGTGCACCCTGATCTGGTGGGTACGTCCCGTATGAATATGGAATTGCATCCAGGAGTAAATACCAAAATCTTCCAGCACTTTATAATCCGTCAGTGATTCTTTACCCCGGCGGTTCACGATCATAACACCCCGTTGTACCATGTTCTCTGCCAGTGGGAGATTAATATGTCCTTCCTTTTCTGCAGGGGAGCCGAGCACAAGGCCGGTATAGATCTTGCGGGTAAGCCTTGCTTCAAATTGCAGCGATAAATGTTTATGCATTACTTCATTTTTGGCAAATACGATCAATCCACTGGTATCCCGGTCCAACCGGTGAACGGTAAAGATCTTCTCATATTTTTCCTGTAAGATATTCTTCAGCGATAACTCTTTCCCTTCCCGGTCAGGAATAGATAATAGACCGGAGGGTTTATTCAGGGCAATAAAATCATCATTCTCAAAAATCAATAGATCCGAAACTTTCATTGTAATAATCTGTATCAATTTGTGTTAAACTCCCGCCTTCGCTCATGAAAAGTTGTGGCTAATCAAATTGCCGCAGGCAATTAATTTTATTTTATTAATTGCATTTTCCACTGCAGGCAAAGTGGGTAGCTCCTTACTTTCCTTTCCCAAAATGTTTTAGATCCCTTACTTCCTTTTCAGAAAGGAATCTGAATTTGCCCCGCTCAATATTTTTCTTTGTCAACCCCGCAAAGATCACCCGGTCAAGATTTTTTACATCATAGCCAAGGGCCTCAAATATGCGGCGAACGATACGGTTACGGCCGCTATGTATTTCAACACCTACCTGTGTTTTGTCTTTCATGTCTGCATAAGCCAGCACATCTACACTTGCCGGTCCGTCTTCCAGCGTTACACCGCTTAGTATCTTTTCAAAATCTTTTTTCTCCAATGGTTTATTCAGTGTAACATGATATACTTTTTTGATCTCGTTACTGGGGTGAGTCAGTTTTTGTGCGAGCTCCCCGTCATTGGTAAGCAATAAAACACCGGAGGTGTTTCTATCCAGCCGGCCAACAGGATATACTCTTTCTGTGGTGGCACGGCCAATGATATCCAGTACCGTTTTTCTTCCCTGCGGATCATCGGTGGTAGTGATATAATCTTTGGGCTTGTTCAATAAGATATAAACAAGGTTTTTGGCCAGGAAGATCTTTTTCCCATTCACATTCACTTCATCCGTAGCGGAAACTTTATAACCCGGCTCGGTTATCACTTCTTTATTTACTTTAACCAGCCCTTTCTTTACGAGTTCAGCCGCTTCCCTTCTGCCGCAAATACCAGCATGGGAAATATATTTATTCAGGGGCATTTGCCCGATAGGCTGTGGCCGGTTATGTGTAATAGGTGTTGGGGTGGCACTCACTACGGCTCCGCGGCTCCGGACACCAGTTTGCAAAGCTCTTGTTTCGGCCTTCTTTTTCTCAAAAAACTCTTCTTTTTCTTTCTTGTACTTTCTTTTCTCCTGCTTGAATTGTTCTTTGATGGCAGCGTTGCTCTTTTTGGGTTTGAATTTGTCGAAATGACTGGCTTTCTTTTTCATGTGTAGTAATTTGTCCGCAGGACTCGGGGAGCTGTTTTACAACAGTAGTGAGCGGCAAAGATAGGTAATCAGGCCAAAAGGGAAGCCCCCGTATCAGACGGGGGCTTAGTTTTCCTAACGAACGGATTGTAATTAAATCGTTTCTTTTTCTTTCATCACATGGTTCCTTCTATCACCACCTTCAGGTCTATTATGTTTTATTTCGTTTAATTTTTTCAATTGATCTTCTGTCAGAACCGATTTCATATTTTCTTTCTGCTGTTTCATCAATTCTTTCATTTGCTCTTTCTTTTGATTATCAGTCAATGACTTATTTTCCCGCAGTGCTTTCATCTTCTCACCCATTGCCTTACGGTTGGATTGCATTTTTGCTGATTGTTCATCGGTTAAACCAAGTTCTGTTTTCATTCTTTCGCCTCTTTGCCTGCCCATAGCAGCATGTTTTTCTTTTCCTTCTGCTTTTATTTTTTGCAGCTGGGTCTTTTGATCGTTGGTAAGCAGGCCTTCCATTTTAGCTTTATGTTCCTTACGAATATTTTCCGCCCTCTTTTTAGCCTCACCCAATGTCAGCGTTTCATTTTTCTTCAGCTCTTCCATTTGTTTTCGGAAATTTTCTTTCTGGGATTTGAAAGTTGCTTTCTGTTCTTCGGTCAGGTTCAATTTCTGCATATCCATTCCACGATGGTGCTTTCGTTTGTCCATTGAATGGGGTCTGTCACCCGTTTTCCCGGGTGTTTCCTGAGCTTGTACAGCAAAAGCCATCATGAGTACAATTGCTGATAGAATTATCTTATTCATAGTTTTTAATTTTTTGTTTTTGACGTTTCTAGGTTATTTTAACTTTCTCCATTTTAGCCAAAGCTTTCCCAAAGAGGGAGCTGCTTGGTATAAAAAAAATGTCGAAGTACAGACAGCCCGGCAATCGCAAAGTTTAATTGAATAGGAAAATTTTCGTAGAAAAATCCTAACAGTCATTCGTACCCGGCGAAGTATTTTTTCCTAAGTTCTTAAATTGACTTGCTTTGTATTATTTACAGCCTTAATTTACAGGTATTAAGACAACAATTACCATAGTAGAAGACAGCAGGGAATACCAGCAGGCGCTGGTCACCTTCATTACTGATAGCAAAAGCTTTGAGGTGGGGGGAATCTATTCATCCGCAGAAGCGATCCTGCCTTTTATTCCCCAGCTTTCAGGAATTGTTATTGTAGATATAAAGCTGCCGGGTATGAACGGTGCTAAATTGGTATCGCATATCACTGAATCCAACAAGCAGGTGCAGTGTATCATCTGCAGTATGTATGATGATGATGAATTTATTTTCTCCGCGTTGAAGAACGGAGCATTGGGGTATTTATTAAAAGACAGTTCCGGCGAGCAGATCCTTGCTGCATTGGAAGGGTTGAAGAACGGCGGTTCTCCGATGAGTCCTTACATTGCCCGGCGGGTAATTGCCAGTTTCCAGCAACAGCAACAGTTGAAAGTGTCAGAGATCCTTAGTGAAAGGGAGCATGAGGTATTACAAGAATTAGCACAGGGACTTATTTATAAAGAGATCGGAGAAAAACTTTTTATCAGCCATGAAACCGTAAAGCAGCATATTAAACATATTTACCAGAAGCTTCATGTGCAGAACAAGATCGAAGCGCTCAATCGCCTCAGGAGCAACTAATACTTTAATTCTTATTGGCGAGCTGTCCGCAGGCAGCATCAATATCTTTACCTCTGCTTCTGCGTAGGCGGGCATTCACCCGGTGTTTGCCCAGGTAGTCCATAAAAGCCTGTACTTTTTGTTCTTCCGGCTTTTCAAATTTGGCAAAGTCGATCGGGTTGTACTCAATAATATTAACAAGATCGGCCGGGACCTGGCGGTACACTTTTATCAGCTCATCAGCATCTTCCAGGGAATCATTGAAATTTTTAAACAGGATATATTCAAATGTTATTTCATTGCCCGTTTGCTGGTAAAAATAATTGAGTGCCTCTATCAGTGTCTTGATATTATTGCTGTCGTTGATCGGCATGATCTCATGCCTTTTTTGGTCTGTCGGCGCATGTAAGGACAGGGCCAGTTTGAACTTCACTTTATCATCGCCCAACTGGCGGATACCCTTTGCTACCCCAGCAGTAGAAACGGTAATTCTTTTTGGACTCATCCCCATTCCATGGGGTGATACGATCTTTTCAATGGATTTCAGTACGTTTTTGTAATTCAGCAGGGGTTCGCCCATCCCCATAAAAACAATATTGCTGAGTTTTTTTTCATTGGTCTTCTCACATTGCTGGTTGAGGATAGCAACCTGGTCATATATCTCATCAAAGTCAAGGTTCCTTTTCCGGTCAATATAACCAGTGGCGCAAAATTTACAACTCAGTGAGCACCCGATCTGGGAGGAAACACAGGCAGTGAACCTTGATTTAGTGGGTATCAGCACGCCTTCTATCAAATGTCCGTCATGTGTTTTGAAACGGGATTTAATGGTTCCGTCTTCACTAAACTGTGTCGTATCTACTGTTAGACCGGGTAATACAAATTCCGCAGCGAGTTTTTGGCGAAGGTCTTTGGAGATATTGGTCATGGCATCAAAATGCTGCACTGGTTTCAACCAGAGCCATTCATATACCTGTTTGGCCCGGAATTTTTTTTCTCCGACTTCCTCAAAATACTGCTCGATATCCGCCAAACTCAAATGCCGGATATTCCTGACTGCCGTTTTTGCCATGTGGCAAAGATAACAAACCCCTGCCCGACGGGAGCGAATAGCTGAATCGGTTATCTTGCAGGCTTATTCACCCGTATGAAATGCGCCTGGAAATGTTTTCTCAACAACCCCGGTTAAAATTTCTAACGTAAAATAAGCTGATGAAACAAGTCTATATTATTGATGTTCTCAGAACGCCCATTGGAAAATATGGAGGTGCCCTTTCCGGTATTCGTCCGGATGATCTGCTGGCACATGCGATCAGGTCTTTATTGCAAAGAAACCCTTCAGTGGATGTACATAGTATTGAAGATGTGATTGCGGGCGCAGCTAACCAGGCCGGGGAAGATAACCGGAATGTTGCAAGAATGGCCGCATTATTGGCTGGCCTGCCTGTAACGGTTGCCGGAAATACTGTTAACCGGCTTTGTGCGTCGGGTCTGCAGGCGATTATGGATGCAGCAAGACAAGTGATGTGCGGAGATGCGGAACTGATTATTGCTGCCGGCGTTGAAAGTATGACAAGAGCTCCCTTTGTGATGCCAAAAGCAACAGCCGGATTTCAGCGGACGGCTGAAGTAGTTGATACGACCCTCGGCTGGCGCTTAGTCAATAAAAAACTGGCTGATATGTATTATCCTTATAGTATGGGTGAAACAGCGGAGAATGTAGCGAAGCAATGGAATATATCCCGGGAAGAACAGGATGCATTTGCCGCCGCTTCGCAGGAAAAATATTTTGCAGCTAAAGCAGCGGATAAATGGGCGGATGAAATAGCGGCGATCGAAGTGAATGAGAAAGGGCTGATCAGCTGGATCGTCAACGATGAATACCCAAGAGAGACTTCGCTGGAAAAACTGACTTCCTTAAAACCTGCTTTTATAAAAGATGGTACCGTTACAGCCGGTAATTCTTCCGGTATCAACGACGGGGCTGGGGCCATGTTATTGGCCAGTGAAGAAGCTGTAAAAAAATATGACCTGGCGCCGATGGCGAAAGTATTGTCAATGGCCGTAGCGGGTGTGGACCCTTCCATTATGGGTATCGGCCCGGTACCTGCTACACAAAAAGCGCTGCAAAGAGCCGGGCTAACCATAAAGGATATTGAACTGACAGAACTCAATGAAGCCTTTGCTTCACAATCTCTTGCCTGTATAAAAGATCTCGGACTGGATAGCACTAAAGTCAATGTAAACGGCGGGGCGATCGCTATTGGTCACCCCCTGGGCTGCAGCGGTGTCCGCATTTCTGCTACCCTGCTGCACGAAATGAAAAGGCGGAAAGCAAAATATGGGCTCGCCACTATGTGTGTGGGGGTAGGGCAGGGAGCTGCGATTATTTATGAAGGATTATGATAAAATAATTCGGGCTGTATTTTTTTTGCTGTATTTTTCAGGATGCAATCACCAAAAATTTTAATATGAAAAAAACTTTTCTTTCTTTATTCCTGCTCTTCGTTGTTTTCGTTGTTCAGGCGCAAACAGATTCATTACAAAAATATACCGGTAAATATAAATTCCCGGATGGAAGCCCCGTAACAGAGATAATCGTGTCGGTAGACAATGGACTTTTAATGGCCAGTTCTGCGATGGGAAGCACTGAATTCAAACCAACTTCCACAGTGGATGTGTTTGAAGTCGTAGCGTATGGCGGCACAGCCACTTTTAAAAGAAAAGAAGAAAAAGTTGTTTCCCTTCAGATACTCGTAGGGGATGTGAACATGGAAGGAACTAAGACAGAGGATCTTTCCATTGTCAGTTTAGTATCTGTTGTTCCTGTTTTTAGAAAATAGCAGCAGAAAATTAGAAATTATAATTAGTTAGGCTGCCTGCCGGAATCGTTTCCTGTTGTCCGATGACCAGATTCTTGATTGTACAGGTATTCTCTTTCAATTCCTTATCACCAATGATGATGATAAAAGGAATATTTTTCTTTTCAGCATATTTGAATTGTTTGTCAAATTTAGCGGGTTCATGAAATAATTCACTGCGGATCCCTTTTTGCCGGAGTTGTTGCAACAGGGTGAACGCGGCCTTGCTTTCTGCTTCGCCGAGATTAAAGAATAATACCTGTGTCCCTATATGTACATCCGCCGGAAACAGATTCAGTTCTTCCATCACATCATAGATTCGGTCAACCCCAAATGAAATACCCACACCGGGTATATTGGGCACACCGAATAAACCGGTCAGATCATCATAACGACCGCCGCCACCGATACTGCCCATGTTTGCCTGCAGTGCTTTTATTTCAAAAATGGATCCGGTATAATAATTTAATCCCCTGGCCAGTGTCGGGTCAATATAAATTTTACCTGAAACCGCAAGCTGGCTGGTATTGTCTAAAATATATTTCAATTCAGCCAATCCTTCTTGCCCGTTTGTGCTGTTGGCAAACAGCTTTTCTAATTCGCCGAGGATAATTTCATTATCACCGGAATACTTTGCAATTGATAAATAGCGGTCGATCAGATTGACCTGCTCAGTAGATAATTGCCGGGCGGTCAATTCTTCCTTTACTTTTTCCAGGCCGATCTTATCCAGTTTGTCAATGGCAATGCTGATGTCGGTCATTTTATGGGCTCCGCCACATAATTCTGCAAGGGCCGCCAATATTTTCCGGCTGTTGATCTTTACGTCCACCTCAATTTTTAATGTATTAAAAACCGACAGGTAAATATTCACCAATTCGATCTCATTCAGCAGGGCTTTACTCCCCACTACATCTGCGTCGCATTGATAAAACTCCCGGTACCTTCCACGTTGCGGCCGGTCCGCTCTCCATACAGGTTGAATCTGGTAACGCTTGAAAGGAAAACTGAGCTGACCATGATTCATCGCCACATAACGGGCAAAAGGAATGGTGAGGTCATATTTCAGGGCTCTTTCCGTAATGCCTTTTACATTTTTCCCTAGCAATATTTTCTCAAAATCTTCCCTTAGTTGGCTTTCTTTGTCTTTATTATCCAGACCGTTGTTCAGTATCTTAAAGATCAGCTTATCGCCTTCTTCGCCATACTTTCCCATCAGCGTTTCCAGATTCTCCATCGCTGGTGTTTCCAGCGGTTGAAACCCATATAATTCAAATACATTCCTTATGGTATTGAGAATATAATTCCTTTTCCGGACTGTATCCGGCCCGAAATCTCTTGTTCCCTGTGGTAGTGATGGTTTTGCCATGCCCCTGTCCCCTAAAGAGGTATTTATTTTTTATAAATTAGTTTTTCTGAAAGCTATCCAATTTTATTTCATGTAGTGTTGGGGCTTTGTATTTCTCAATTATTTCATTACAAACCTCATTGATCATTTTATATACTTCATGATAACCGGGTTCTGGTCCATACCAGGGATCGGGAACGTCCATATTTTTGGCGGTGTATAATTCATTCATCAGCAAATCTGCTTTGGCAGCATCAAATTTTTTCCCGCTGATTCGTTTAATATCATCCATGACATCACCTGCCAATGCATAGATCTTATCATACATGTCAAAATCGGCGGCAGTAAAACGCCTGGCTCTTTGTTGACAAATATCAATGCCGTTAAGCTTCGCCACTTTTTGTGATAAAGGGTGAGGAGGCTCGCCCGTATGATAGCTGTTGGTACCTGCACTTTCCACACTCCATGTTAATCCTGCCTTAAAAGCTTTGTCCTGCAATATGCCTTCTGCCAGCGGACTGCGACAGATATTACCAAGACAAACCATTAAAATTTTCATAAAACAAAAGTAACTTAAAAGGGACAAGGAACAAGGCACAAGAAAGTACAAGAAAGTCGACTACGCAGACTTGTACCTTGTATGCTTGTTCCTTATGGATTTCCTTTACTTCAGCATCTCATTATCAAATGTACCACTATGACAAACAGTGAAATTTTAAACAGCAATCTTCTCGAAATAGTTTTTGAGAACCGCAATAAAGAGTATGGCGCCTACGCTATCCGGAAAGGATATAATAACCGTTTGCTGCTTGCGCTGGGCGCAGGGCTTTCTGTAATCTTTTTATTGATCCTGCTGACCTCCGCAGGCAAACCGAAAAGCAAGAACAGTGCTATGATCGATACAAAAGAAGGTATCGTGATCAGGGCCATTGAAATGCCAAAAGAAAAAATATCCGAACCTGCACAGCCCAAAGCAACCGTAAAAAAGATACCGGTGCCTGCAATAGCTGCAGTCAAATACACCACCCCTCCCTTGATCAAAAAGGATAGCGAGGTGAAAGAAGCTATGGTAGCCGTAAACGAACTGGAGGGAAAAGAAATTTCCAATACTACCACTGACGGGAAGGAAGCCGATCATACGGTTATTTTGGAAAAGGAACCCGTGGAAACTCCTGGCAATGGTATAGAAGCACCAGCCGGTCCTTCACAGCCCCAGTTTGAAGCCACGGAAAGGAATCCCGAGTTCCCGGGTGGGCCAGAAGGACTGAAAAAGTTCATGACCCGTTACCTGACTACTCCCGAAAGCCTGTCAGCCGGTGAGAAGAAGGTGGTCCAGGTACGTTTCATTGTTGACAAGGATGGTTCAGTGACAGGCCTGGAAATAGCAAGCAGCGGCGGGGCTGAATTTGACCGGGAAGTGATGCGGGTTGTGAGGAAAATGCCCCGCTGGATACCGGCCCTGCAAAATGGCATCCATATTTCCGTGAACTATATGCTGCCCGTAACATTTATCGGTACAGAAGAGTAAAATTATATAATTTGGTACACCTGAAACCAGTAATGATGTTTGAAGAATATGAAAAGAAAAAACGGAAGCAGATCGCCTTTATGAAATCCCTGCTGGACTACGGTATGGGCTTGATGATTGTAGGGGCGGGACTGTTTTTTTTATTCCGCGGCAAATTTGCACTTTCTTTCAATGAGCGGTTTCCACCCAATGATATTGATATTATATTCGGTGTCGTGTGTGTTATTTATGGAAGCTGGCGAATCTACAGGGGCTACCAGAAAAAATATTTTAAATGAATTGTAACAAGAAGATAAACTTCACTTGCCTCTTACTGATCCTTTTTTATTCCCTGTTTTTCCTGGCAGGCTGTAAATCGTTTAAAGAAGAAGAAGAAGCCTTACCGGATAGCAGGAACCGGGGCACCATTCATGTGAGCGCCGATGAATCGTTTAAACCGGTGATCGATGAAATGGTTCAGGTATATGAATCCAATAACCCCGGGGCAACGATCCTTGTACATTACAAACCTGAAGCAGAATGCCTGAATGATATGCTGACCGACAGCATCCGGATGATCATCGCCACCCGGCATTTTAATGAAGACGAGAAAAGCCTGATGGTTGACTCGATGAAAGTATCACCCAAGAGCATGACCATCGCCCGGGATGGTATAGCTATAATCGTACATCCTTCGGCAACAGATTCACTTTTCAGGATGAAAGATATAGTGGAAATACTAAGCGGGAGATTTAAGAAAAATTTAATTCCCGTTTTTGACGGCTTAAAAGCAACCAGTACCGTACGTTTTATCATCGATTCAGTATTACGGGGTGATTCGCTGACTTCCAAAGCGATGGCAGCCCGCAGCAGCGAAGCGGTGCTGGATTATGTCTCTAAAAATCCCAATGCCGTTGGTTTTATAGGCGTAAGCTGGATTGGTAACCCGGAAGACACATCGCAACTGAGTTTTTTGAAGAAAATAAGAGTGGCAGGAGTAGAGTCAACAGATATCCCGGATGGATATGTTAAAGCTTACCAGGCAAACATTTACATAAAGCGGTACCCTATGGTACGGGATTTGGTTTATATACTCAAGGAGAATCATAAAGGACTGGGAACAGGGTTTGCCAACTTTATGAGCGGTGAGATCGGACAATTGATTTTTAAAAGAGCTTACCTGGCACCTGCCAAAAAGAATTTTGGGATACGACCAGTGAAGCTCAAAGAGTAAACAAAGTAGTTATATTTACAAACGTTAAAAGAAGAAGAAAATGAAGAAAACCACAGTTACATTTTTAGTCGCCGGGTTACTGCTAGTATCCGGGCTAAAAGCGCAAACCGTTCAGGAGGGGATAACCCATTTGAACGCCGGCAGGGTGAAAACTGCCACCAGTGTTTTTGATAAAATACTGGCAGTAAATCCTAATAATATTGAAGCCATTTACTGGCAGGGACAATCCTACCTCGACCTGGATGAAATTGCAGGAGCCCGTGTCAAATCGGCCCGTGTAATATATGAGAAGGGATTGCAAAGCAGTGCCAATGCCCCGTTGTTGCTGGTAGGTTTGGGTCATGTAGAATTACTGGAAAATAAAGCCAGTGATGCCCGTCAGAAATTTGAAACGGCGCTGACCATGACCAAAACAAAAAAAGGTGATGATCCGGCGATATTAGCAGCTGTTGGCCGTGCCAATGTGGATGCTAAGACCGGCGACTTTAATTATGGCCTGGAGAAATTGAAAGCACTGACGGATAAAGGGGAAAAAAATGCCGATGCCTTTGTCCTATTGGGTAATGCGTACCGTAAAGCCGGTGGCGGACAAGGCGGGGGTGATGCTTTTACCTCTTACAATAAGGCATTGGAGATAAACCCCGGTTATGCCATGGCCAGTTTACGATTGGCTAAATTATTTGAATCACAAAAGAACTGGGAGCTGGTATTGAAATACCTGAATGAAGCCGTGACCAAGGATCCAAAATTTACAGCGGCCTATTACGACCTGTTCTATTATTATTTCTTCCGGGCAAAATTTCCTGAAGCCGAAGAGCAATTAAAGAAATACATTGACAGCAAATTACCTGATAATGATATCCAGGATCAATATCTGTATGCACAGCTTTGCTGGGCCCGTAAGGATTTTGATTGTGCCAACACCAAAGCGCAAAGTGTATTTACAGCGATGGGCGCTTTGACCAAACCCAAAGTGTACCGTTTGCTGGCAGATGCCAATTTCCAAAAAGGAGATTATGCAAACGCTAAAAAATACAGTGATGATTTTTTTGCTAAAAAGAATCCTGAAGATGTGATCCTGCCGGATTATGAAATTAAGGCTGATGTATTGTCAAAAACCGGTGGTACCCCAGAGGATATCATGAATGCCTATTTAGCCGGTGTGGCATTGGATACGACTGCCGATGCAAAAATTGGATTTCTTAAAAAAGGCGTTGCCTACTTTAAGACGAATAAAATACGTGACAAAGAAGGAGACCTGGTTCAGAAGATCATCGATCTTAAACCAAAGCCTACTATCAACGATTATTTTGATCTGACCCTGGCCCGTTATTTTAGTGCTGATTATAGCAGGTCAAGAACTGCGGCTACTGTAATGATCGAAAAATATCCTGACCAGCATTATGGATACGAGTGGAAATTTAACAGCAGCATGGCGGTGGATACTGTGAAGAAAGACAGTATTGCTGTACCAGATGCCCTGGAATTATATGCTTTTGCGCAAAAGGATACGGCAAAATTCAGGAAGCAATATTTAAGTGCTGTAAAATTCCTGGGATCTTATTATATCAACCAGGCCAGGGATAAGGAAAAGTCATTAGAATATTTTACAAAATGGCTGGAAGCCGATTCTGCCAATGCAGAAACCATCAAAGGTTATATTGAACAGATCAAGAAAATGCCGGCAACAAAACCCACCGCAGCTACCCCGAATGGTAACCCGTTGCCTAAAAAGCCGGTGGCTACCAAAACGGCGGCAGCAAAATCTACAAAAAAAACGACAAGTGCCAAAAGTGCTGTCGTAAAGAAATAAGAACTCGGTTTTCTTCTTTTACAAGAAAGTCCCTTGCTGTTATGGTGAGGGACTTTTCTTTTGTGGTTAGATCACCAAAAGGGCATTTTTAATTAAGGTAATTCCGGCCTGTCACCTTATTTTTGCGCATAGAGTAACAGCCTATGTTTCACTTCCTTCAAACCAGCCTCAATCCTGCGGATG